>ENA-OQIC01001034-OQIC01001034.1-human-gut-metagenome-genome-assembly--contig:-NODE-1034-length-10509-cov-1.758428_pt1 | contig 10509 bp, 13 predicted proteins | sample MGYA00242572_ERZ504736 | MGnify/ENA primary metagenome ERZ504736 (study PRJEB26092, sample SAMD00036201) | human gut metagenome | host: Homo sapiens | study: EMG produced TPA metagenomics assembly of... | reverse complement strand
CCGTATAGCTCCAAGCCTTGGTGAAGGCTCGGCGGTCACATCGGTGCCATCGGTGAACTTCCAGCCATCCTTGAGCTTGATGTCGTACTGGGTGGCGTCATCGTTGGCGGTAATGGACTCAGCCACTTCATTCTGGGCCTTGCATCCTTATCGAAAGACACCAACCCAGCGAACAGCAGATCGATAGGACGGCCACCGCCGGTTTCATTGGTGTTGCCCGGAATCAAGCCATTCTGCGGTTCGGAGTCAAATGCCGTAATGACATTCGATCCTTCAGTCGCGTTCCCAGACGTGGACGCCCAGCATCATGCCAAGCACACAGCCGCCGCCGCAACGGCAAACACCTTGCTTTTCCTTATACTCATTATGTTTTCCCTCATTATTCGGATTACCGGTCGGTATTGTTTCCCCGTACCAGCTTCATCTAGGTAATACACCCTAAATCAAGAAGAAACACCAATTTCTGTTACAGGAATGTAACGAAATATCCATGGACCGCGACTACGCACGAGGAAATGCCTGACCGTATCGGGCTTCAATTGTTCGATGGAGACATGCGTGTACCGTTGCGTGGTCTTCAGCGAGGAATGTCCCAAGAGCTCCTGCACCTCACGCAAATCCGCTCCCCCGTCAAGCATATGCGTGGCGGCACTGTGCCGCAGAGCATGAGGCTAATGTCGGGAACGCCGGCATCACGCGCGCATTCGTGCACCACACGACGTACCATCCGCTGATCAATGCGTTTGCCTTGTCTCCCAAGAAACAGCGCAGCCGCGGACTGCTCCCCCACCAACAGGGGACGCCCATCATCCAGCCACCGACGTATCGCTTTTTGCGCCGGAGCGCCAAATGGCATGACTCGTTGTTTGTTGCCTTTGCCGGTCACTTTGACCGTTCGATTGGAAAAGACCACATCCGGCACATCAAGTCCCACCAGTTCAGCCACACGCATGCCCGTTGCATACAACAGTTCCAGCATTGCGGCGTCACGCAGCTCAATGGCCTGCTGCTTCATGGTCCGTTCCTTCGGCTGAGACGTTTCACCGTCCTCATCCACGCGTTCCATCAGCTGTTCAGCCTGTGATTCGCTGAGCACATCCGGCAACGTATCAGGTATTTTCGGGGTCATGAGCGCACAAGCCGGATCCGTCGTCGTCACGCCATGCTCATGCGTCCACGCGAAAAAACCACGTACAGCCACAGTTTTTCGGGCCATGCTGCTTTTCGCATGGTTTTTCGATGATTCCGCCATCCACATGCGAAGATCTTCGATGGTCACCTCGTTAAGATCCCTGCATCTAAGCCGCTCCAAGGCAAGCAGACATTCTTCGACATCGCCTCGGTATGCCTTCCGTGTGTTTTCACTCAATCCACGGTTGGCTTTCAGATATGTATCGAATGCCTCTACGCTCTTATCGAACAGCATGCCGATCAGCCTTTCCCGAGCTCAACAGCAAGCCCGAATCCATGAATTTCTTTCCATTATGTGTCCATTCTCCGATAGAAACCGAAATACCGGCACAACTTGAAAGGAGACCAACTATGCTGTCCAGTAGCGTTCGCTCAGCGAATCCGTCGATGATCGTCTATTCGAAGGGGAGATTATGCCGATTCCAAACGAAATTCCAGCAGGTGCACGCATTGTGGTGCGCACCTGCGAAGGTGTCGATCCAAAGGACCAGCGCATGAAATTCCGCGATTATGTCGGTCACGTACGTTCTTGGGACGGGCAGACATTGGAAATGACGCGCGATGCGGCAGCCAACGGTTCACGCCCAGAGCAACGTGTCAGCATTCCCGCCGACACCATCGTCACTGTCAAACCGGTTCCGGAACGTTCCATGACACGGCCGCGCCCATAGCGCGTCACACTGCGGAACGCACCTGTGCCATAGCTTGACGGTAACCGTCGAATCGCACGATATGCTCTCCCTACGCGCGACTCCAGAAGCATCTGCTGCCATCCGGTTTCGGGAATTGCCAGTTCGACCGTTTCGCAACGTTCTTCGAAGTCAGGTTCTTTGGCGAGAGCCTTGTATTCACGGAATGGCTGCCCTTGTATGAAGAAACGCGCCATCTCCTTGTCGTCACCGGCAGTGGGCGAGCCCTGTTGCGTGGTCATGCCGTGCAGCACGTTGGCCATAAGCGTCAACCGATTGGCCATATTACGCAGCAACGCTTCGACATTGGCGGCGTCCTCTTCCACCATTGCACGGGTACGGTTTGGATCGGTTAGCGCAACACGAGTCATGTCCCGCCATGAACCAGCGGCGAGCGCGGCTGCGATGTTCCGGTTGGGATTGGCCACCAGCTCGTTGATCATAGCTGTGGAAATGACGTGTGGCATGTGGGAAATCAGTGCCGCGCAACGATCGTGGGTCGCATCGTCAAGAACGATGAGTCGGTTGGAACAATGATCCACAATCATTGTCGCAACGGCGCGGAACCGCTGATACTCGGTGTTTTCATCTAGGTGATGGCCCAGACGCGCGCCATCGTAGAGCGTCGGATCCGACGATTCCCATCCGGACAGCTCATTGCCTGCATGGGATGCGCGCCCACATAGCAATGTTCCAATCCAACGGCTTTAACCTGTTCCCGAACCATTGCTTTGACACTGCCGACATCGGTGAGCGTGGTGATGTCCGTATCGATCAGTGGCTTCAACGCACCCAGGATTTGCGGCATGGCCTTGAGCGGATTGCATAACACCAGCACGTCAGGTTTTGTGTCGGCGAGCGCGGCCAGTGTGGACACACATCGTATGCCGTCCGCTTTCGCAGTTTCATATGGACGATCGTTATGGTTCCATGCGATGACTTCACAGCCAGCATTAACGAGTCTGCGAGCCAGTGACCCTCCGATAAGACCAAGGCCTACGATTGCGATACGCTGCTTCACCACATCAGCTCCTTTCCGACCGTTTCGCAGTTCTGCCAATCATCTGGCAGATGCTGTTCGTCAAGCCGTACGCCTCCCTGCGGCAGCATCCATGAGGTGACTGGAGGATTGGGGCGTTCTCTTCGTGGGTATACGGCCAGAGTTTTGGCCCAGTCACCGTGTTCGGCGATTTCGACCAGCGCGCCATGGAAGCGTTGCTCCCATGCGCCGCATCGAGCGTCGCGATAAAACTGTATGTGCCTGTGCGTCCTTTGATTGGCCGCGAGATGAAACTTGTCATATTGAGGCCTGCATCGCGGAATACGTCCAGCAGGTTCGCGAGTACGCCAGGACCTGTGACAAGCGGAATAAGCGTCAGCACGGATTCGTATTCCATATCAGCTTGCGAACGAGGCTGTTCCAACAGTTTTCCGGCTTCCTTGCGTGGTGCGAGCACAAGAAAATCAGTCTGTGCGCCTTGATAATCCTGCACGGCGGTACCGATGCGCGTCACATTGTAGAGTTCACCGCAAATACTTGGCCCGAAAGCTATTTCGTTTGCTTTGATATCGCGACATGCGGCAGCATTGGATGGCGCTGGAGTCGGTTCCAAATGGTGTTCCGCGATGAAACGTTTGCATTGCGCGAGACCATGCGCGTGTGCGGTAGCCACGGTGGCGTCTTCCGGATTGGATCCCGCACGCACATATGCGTCGAAAGTTACGTCGACGCCCACTCGCGCAAATCCGACTAGATCTTTGGCGTCGATGAGCGCGTCCAGATTCGGCACCACGTAACCTTCGACGTTGTTTCCCATGCCACGACGCCCCATCCTTCGCCCCGCTGCGCGGCATCAAGGATTTGCGGTACGTCATCCGCAGCCACCAATTCGAATCCTTCCGGCTCAAGATGGGCCAGTGCCTGCGATGCATTGACTGCGGCTGATGGGTGAAGGTGCCTTGCGGACCTAGATAGAACAGCTTTCGTGCGCTCATTCAACCCCATTCCTTATTCTTGGTGTTCCCCTGAACCTTACCTCATTGCCGTGGAATCGACTGCAGATTATTCCACCGGTTGGGCGTTATCAGATGTTTTACCCTCGTTCGTCTGCGTATCAGCAGCAAACGCACCATCACGCGTCTCCTTACGCGGAGGTGTGACGAACCAACGTTTCGGCAGCACCAGCATCACAACCGGAATAAGCACGACACCGTACAGCCACATGTATCCTGCCTGTTCACTGAAGAACGGCATGGGATCATCTCCACCGAATCCCACAGGAATCATGGCGTCTCCTCCCGGACCATACCCCGACATCACCGTCCAGACCACCAGAGAGGAACCGATCAGGTGCAATGCGAGGCTGAGACACCGTCGCGTGATCGAGCTGACCATGTCGAATGATCACCATGAGATAGGCGATCGCCAATCCGTAGGGAATATTCATGGATGCGCCCATGCGATGGGCCATGGTTCCCACTACTCCGACTATGATTCCGGAAACCAGATCGACGAGGAACCGTCCCCAAATCGGCAGACGGTATGACCATGGCATCAGTTGCGCATCGGGCGCCGCGTCTTGATTCGACCCATACGTATCATACGATTGCTTCATCTGTTGCATCATATCCCCTACTATCGCTCACCAACCTGAAAAGAAAAAGAGATACGCGAGGACACGTATCTCTTTTCATGGAAGCAATAACAGCATCACTTGTTCTTCTGAGCGTTATTCTGCTGAGCCGTCAAACGGAGAGCCCAGCGGGCTCACCGTAGGCGAAGTGAGCAAGCACACTACCGTGCTTGCGAAGCCGACAGAACAACGTGAAGAATCACTTGTTATTCTGAGCGTTATTCTGTCGACGCTGCTTGGCGCGCCACTTGTACCAATCCTCACGGCTGAGAATAATCTTGCGCACACGGATGGATTCCGGAGTGACTTCCACGCACTCGTCCTCGTTGGCGAAGTCCAAGGACTCTTCGAGGCTCATCTTGATCGGCGGAGTCAGGGTTTCGAGCACATCTGCGGTGGAGGAACGCATGTTGGTCATATGCTTGGCCAGCGTGATGTTCACATCCAGCTCGTCAGGCTTGTTGTTCACGCCGACGACCTGGCCTTCGTACACCGGAGACTGCGGTTCGACGAAGAAGTTGCCACGTGCCTGCAGACGCTGCATGGCGTACGGAGTGGCGATACCCTTGCGATCGCAGACCATGGAACCGTTCTGGCGGGTCACGATCTGGCCAGCCCACGGAGCGTAGCCGGCGGAGATGGAGGATGCGATACCGGTGCCACGGGTGGCGGAAAGCAGTGCGGTGCGGAAGCCGATCAGCCACGGGACGGCACGGTGAACTGCAGACGAACCAGCCAGTGCCATGGTTGGTCATGTTCTCCATACGGCCCTTACGGTCGGCGAGCAGCTGGGTGACAGTGCCCATGTACTCTTCCGGAACGTCGATGGTGGTGTTTTCCATCGGTTCGTTGATCACGCCGTCGATGGTCTTGGTGACCACCTGCGGGCGGCCGACGGTCAGCTCATAGCCTTCACGACGCATCTGTTCGGCAAGCACGGCCAAGCGAGCTCGCCACGACCCTGGACTTCCCATGCATCCGGGCGTTCGGTCGGCAGCACCTTGATGGACACGTTGCCGATGAGTTCGCGGTCAAGGCGATCCTTGATCATGCGGGCGGTAAGCTTGTGTCCTTGCCTTCGGTTCCGGCAAGCGGGGAATCGTTGATGCCGAAAGTCATGGAGATGGCCGGATCATCAACGTGGATCAGCGGCAGCGGACGCGGATCGGACGGATCAACGATGGTTTCGCCGATCATGATGTCATTCACGCCGGCGACTGCGACGATGTCGCCAGGACCCGCGGAATCGACCGGGGTGCGCTCAAGACCCTGCGTACGCAGCAGTTCGGAGACGCGGAAGTTTTCGACGGAGCCGTCCACACGGGACAGACCGTAGGTCTTGCCCTTTTCGAGAGTGCCGTTGTAGATACGCACCAAGCCGAGTCGACCCAGGAAATCAGAGGAATCGATGTTGGCGACGTGTGCCTGCAAAGGCGCGCCTTCCTCGTATTCCGGAGCCGGAATGTTCTTGATGATGGCTTCGAACAGCGGTTCGAGATCTTCGTTATCCGGCAGACCGCCATTCTCCGGCTGGTTTTCGGAAGCGTAGCCGGCCTTGGCCGCGCAGTAGATGACCGGCAGGTCGAACAGCGCATCCTCATCGAGATCGACACCCTCTTCGATAACGTCCTGAGCCAGGCCGAGCAGCAGGTCGGAGGATTCTCCAACGACCTCTTCGATACGTGCGTCCGGACGATCGGTCTTGTTCACGCACAGGATAACCGGCAGCTTGGCTTCCAAGCCTTGCGCAGCACGAAGCGGGTCTGCGGCAGCGGGCCTTCGGATGCGTCGACGAGCAGCACGACGCCATCAACCATGGAGATGCCACGCTCGACCTCGCCGCCGAAATCGGCGTGACCAGGAGTATCGATGATGTTGAGGGTGATGCCTTCCGGATGGCCGTACTTGGCGGCCAGCGGACCGGTGTACTGCACAGCGGTGTTCTTGGCGAGGATGGTGATGCCCTTCTCACGTTCCAGATCATTGGAATCCATCACACGATCCGGAACTTCCTCACGTTCGTTGAACACGTGGGACTGTGCCAGCATGCATTGACCAACGTGGTCTTGCCGTGATCGACGTGTGCCACAATCGCTACATTTCGAATATCGCCGCGAACCGCCATCGAAACCTCTCTTACGTATTTGCTGTTCTCTTGCGTTACCGTTCGGTACATACTGGTTATCGGTACTTACAAATCCGTACTCCACACAAACCGAGCCAATCCTAGCGAACCATTACGACAGTTCCGGTCCCAGCGCTTTCGCCCACATACAAAGTTTGCGGTTGTCGAATCTCAACAACCGCAAACGTATGATCTCTTGGGACCACTCAAAATAATTCGTTAATCCTCAAGTTCCTTACCAGTGCGTTCCGGCAAGCACAACGCCGCAACGCAGGCCAGAATGAAGGCGACCGCGAAAACGATGAATGCCACCGCCTTGTTGCCACCGGACAGCGTCAGGAACCACGGCATGAGCAGCGGAGCATGATGGCAGCCACTCGGCCACATGCCGCAGCAGCACCGGACGCAGCAGCGCGCAGGCGGGTCGGATAGATTTCCGGAGTCACCGCATACAGTACGCCCCACGCGCCAAGATTGGATGCGGACAACAACATGCCAAAGCCCAACACCGCCGCTACGGAACCCGCTTGCGAGAAAGCAAACGCGGCCACGGCCGACACGGCAAGGAACACGCTCAGCGTCTTCCTGCGGCCCCAGATCTCCACCAGCCATGCGGCCAGGAAGTATCCCGCAACTGCGCGACGGCGATGGCCAGCGTATAGCCGAACGACTTGGTCAGCGAGCCAAACTGGTCGGCCAGCAGCGACGGCATCCATGTGAACGCTCCATAGTAGGAGAAGTTCACGAAGAACCACGTGGCCCAAATGGCTGCGGTGCGCGCGATGCACTTTTTGCCGAACAGTTCGCGGGTGTTGATCTTCGGCAGTGGTTTGCCCTTCGGGGAAGCCACTGGCTCGATGCCACCTGCCTGTTCGAAATAACGTACGGCCTGTTCGGCTTCGTCCTCACGCCCCTTGGATTCCAGGAATCGCACGGATTCCGGAATATGAACACGCGTCACAATGGCATACAGCAGCGGCAACGCGCCAATGAGCAAAGCCCAGCGCCAACCCCAATCGCCGGTATTCGGAATCACAAAGTAGCCAATGCAGGCGGCGACAATCCAGCCGACAGCCAGAAGGATTCCAACAGCACCGTCATACGACCGCGTTGTTTGGTCGGAGAGAATTCAGAAACCAGAGTGGAAGCCACTGGCAGTTCGGCGCCCAAACCAAGACCGATGATCAGACGAGCGATCAAAAGCGCGGCCAACGACCATGACAGTGCCATGCCGCCATTCGCCAAACCGAAAATCACCAGCGTCGCGGAAAAGACCGTTTTGCGGCCAACACGATCGGCTACAAAACCACCCAGCGCAGCACCGATCGCCATGCCGACGAAGCCGATGGACAGCACCCAGCTTTTCTCGGTTGGTGTCAGATTGAAATGCGGGTCAGCCGCGATGGCCGCCACAACGAAGGACACCAAGCCGACGTCCATGGCGTCGAAAGCCCAGCCGATACCGGACGCCACCAGAAGTTTCCTATGCGCTTTGTTAAACGGCAGGCGATCAAGACGCTCATTGCGTGTCAACGAACCCGACGAAGCAACCGATGCGGATTGCACGGATGTCATACTTCTTCCTCTCATACGAAACGACCATGCCTACAAGGCATGCCGAAAACCAGACAGAATCGTCTGAAAAGGAAACAATCCGAAAAGACGTCAGATCGTCGTCAACGCGGAAAGCACATCATCCTGCGTTTCCCGCACATCGAAATCATGGCGATCCCGAGCATCGCTCCATGTCGACTGTCGGAGCACATCCATGGTGTAGCGATACACCGTTGCCGGACGATTGCGTCCGACACGCAATTTGTCACCGGTGTCCTCCAGCTGCCCGGATGCGAGCATCTTACGGCGGAAATTCGCCAGATCGATGCTCTGACCGGCAACGGCCTCGTACACGTCATGCAGCTGGCTCAGCGTAAACCTCTCGCCTACCAATCTGGTGACGATCTGCGGATATTCGATTTTGCCACGAAGTCTGCTGAGGGCGTAGTCCACGATGTCGCCATGGTCAAATGCCAACTCAGGCAGATCATCCACAGGAAACCATTTGACATTGTCGTCGATACTCTGCCGAGTTGCCCGTTAAGATCGTCGACCAACGCCCAATAGACGATGGATACCATCGGCAGCCCGCCGTGTGAGCGCGCCGGATCGCCGAATGTATACAGCTGTTCAAGATACCGTGGATGCAACGATGTCGTGGATTCCAGCGCAACGTAGGCAGATTGCTCCAGCGAGTGGTCAGCCCTCAAACCACCACCGGGCAACGCCCACTGGCCAAGAAAAGGCTGGCGCACGCGCCGGACCAGCGGTATCCACAAGGTGGATCCCGCACTGGTTCGAGCATGTTCCTGCGTTCCGTGGGAAGCTGGCCCCAAAGCGAGAATGACCACGGAACGCCCACCTGCGGCGGCTGTTTGCGCCGTTCTGAGACATTGCCCATGATCATCGCGACCTCACCTCTCCGATCTTTTGTCGATTTGAATTGTTCCGGAATCACAGTGTAGCACTTATAGTCAACATGACTATAAGTGCAGTGTTTCACCACACCGCTTGAATTTCAACCCACGTATGCCCTTCAACGAAAAAGGCCCCACGAAGGAGCCCTATGCGTCTTATGCGACGATGCCCTGAGCAATCAGCTCTCGGGCAACCTCACGATATTCCTTCGCGGTCTTATGGTTCGGCGCATAAATGGTGATAGGCGCGGCCGCAACCGTGGAATCCGGAAGTTTGATGGAACGTGAGATGACTGAATGGAAGACCTTGCCTTGGAATGCCTCATAAATACGCTGCAACACTTCATCACAATGCAAGGTATGCGTGAACATGGTGACGAGCACTCCGTACACTTCCAGACTCGGATTGATGCGGGATTGTACTTTTTCGATGGACTGCATCAACAAGGCCACGCCTCGCAGTGCGAAGAACTCAGCAGCCACGGGAATGATCACGCCATCGGCAGCGGTCAGCGCATTCACCGTAAGCAAACCCAGAGAAGGCTGGCAATCGACGATGATCACATCGTATTCATCCTTGACCTGACGCAACACGCCAGCCAGCACCTGCTCGCGCCCAACTTCGGTGACCAACTGCACTTCAGCGGCGGACAGATCAATGTTGGCCGGCATGATATCGAGATTCTCGAAATCGGTATGTCGAATCACATCATGCACATCCATGCGAGGATTGAACAGTGCGGTGTACACCGTATCTTCCACGGTATTGGCGTTGATGCCCAACCCCACCGTGGCCGCACCCTGCGGGTCGAAATCGACGATAAGCACGCGACGCCCATACTGGCTCAATGCACCAGCGATATTGATGGAACTGGTGGTCTTGCCGACGCCACCTTTCTGGTTGCACATGGCGATGATCCTCGCCGGACCGTGCGTCTGCAGCGGCTCCGGAGCGGGAAACGTCTCATAATCACGTCCAAGCAAATCCGTAGGCATACCGTTTACCTTACCAACATCCTTGTGTCAATTTTCACTGTAATCCATGCTAGTCCATTGTCACCGTTCAAAACGGCAGCAACACCATCATCTGGCGCGCGGATGAGACATCAGATATGTCTCAATCAGGTTTTCAGGACTGATATGCGTGTAAATCTGTGTGGTGGTAACGCTTGCATGACCAAGCAGCTCCTGCACGGTACGCACATCGGCACCGCCCTGAATAAGGTGCGTGGCGAAAGAGTGCCGCAAGGTGTGAGGATGCAGCGGCTTATCGATGTGCGCACGCTCCCCCGCTCCCTGATGATTTCCCAAACCGACTGTCGCGACAATCTTTTTCCTCGTTTATTCAGAAATAGGGCACGCCGTTCCACGGGACCTTTCGATTTGGATTCCAGCTTAGG
>ENA-OQIC01001033-OQIC01001033.1-human-gut-metagenome-genome-assembly--contig:-NODE-1033-length-10530-cov-1.660579_pt1 | contig 10530 bp, 8 predicted proteins | sample MGYA00242572_ERZ504736 | MGnify/ENA primary metagenome ERZ504736 (study PRJEB26092, sample SAMD00036201) | human gut metagenome | host: Homo sapiens | study: EMG produced TPA metagenomics assembly of... | reverse complement strand
TCTTTGTATAGATATCTTCAAGAAGAGCTATTTGGATAAATAAAGAGTATCTAACGCAATTAACGCTTCCGGGCCTTTTCCCGGGCGGCCTTTTCCTTTTCCCGCAAGGCTTCCTTGCGGGCTTTTTCTTTCTCTTTCAATTTTTGCTTGTATAAGCGTTCCTTCTCCTTACGTTCTTTTTCTTTCTCTTTCAAGCGTTGCTTATAAGCACGTTCCTTTTCCTTACGAAGGTCCTCACGAGCTTTCAGTTTCGCCTTACGGTCGGCTTCCGCTTGTTTCAGCTTGGCCTTGCGATCAGCTTCCAACTGTTTCTCTCGATCAGCCTTCGCTTTCAACAGGGCACGTTCTTCCTCCGCTTGCTTCTTGAGAAGTTCTTCCTGTTCTTTCGCTTTCTGCTCACGTAATTCCTTATCCGCCTTTTGCTGGGCCTCGAAAGCCTTACGAGCCTCTTCCTTGCGGGCTTCTTCTTCGGCAGCTTCCCGTTTACGGATCTCTTGGATTTCTTTCAAGGTCATGCCTTGATCCTCAACCGCCGGCTGAACAACAGGAACCGTATCCTTACGAAGGGTATCGACACGCTGGATTTCCGGTTTGTCAAACGCAGGGACCTCAATCGTATCCGGGACGACTGGTATAGCGGGCTGTCGAACAGGTTCTTGAACAGGCCGTTGTTCCTCCTCCGGCTCTGTAACAGGTTGTTTTTCCGGTTCAACTTCTAGTTTCAATTCATCTGCCTCTTCCGGCACTTCGGCTTCTTCCTCCGTGATCATTTCATCTTCAGTCGCCTCCTCCTCCTTAGCGGCTTCCATACGGGCTTTCCAACGACCTGCCAGATCCGGTAATTCCTCACCGAAGCTCTCATCGAAGAAGGTGATATATTCATCCAAGGTCTTGCCACGCATCAAGGTCTCATAATTATCATCAGAGATCGGTAACACGGCAACCGCTTTATTCAAGGCCGTAGCATAGCCATCCTTACCGTATATCATCTTATAATATTGGATAATCTCGTCAAAACTAATAAATCCTTTAATCGCCAGCATACTGATCGGGCCGGCCTGCTCCAAAGCCAAATCAAACTCTTTCACCATGAAGTTCGCGAAGTTATAAGCGGCGACGGCGAAATAGCAACTGATTCTGATCTACGCTACCCGTAGGATATACCAAAGCATCTGATAAGGCGTATTCCGTTCCGGATTAAATACACGAGCCGAATCCTCGGCAGATAGCATACCATCCTCGCCCAAACCGAATCGTAGGTTCCAACTCATACCTTTCACTCCGCCCTGCACCAAGGCACGTCCCCGAAGAACACCTTTCAACATCTCCCCGGCCAGTTCCGTGACATCCGCATTCGGATACTTCTCGACCAGTGCTTTCAAGGCATTCTTAAACCCTTCCGCATCCCCGGCCTGCACATAGGATAACGCATCCAAGAACATGAATTTAGGCATCAATGTAGCCAATGGATATTTCTCGCTTACGTACCGGAAACTCTTACGTACATACGCTGTATCGCTTTCCAGATAGCGGTCGTAAGTAGCTTGATAGATCGAGTCTTGTACCACATCCATCATGCGGATATTATACTCGTAATTCGGATCAGCCACAGCTACCGCATAATCGCTTTCCGGGAAGGCGTTCATTAGTTTATTCTTATACTCGGTAGCCAACGCTGTATTTCCGGTTTTCAGGGCCATCAAATATACTTGATAATAGCTCTCCAAACGGTGCTCATTATCCGGGAAACGGCGTTCCAAATTCTCGAACGCCTCGACAGATAAGGGGATATCCTCCAACTTATCCTTATAGATCATCGCCATATTGTAAAGACCGTCTATAATAATAATGTTAGAAGCATCTATATCCTCTTGCGTGAAAGGTAGCTGCTGTAGGTAATACTCACGGTATGCGGATCATCGGCGGCAACAGCCGGCAGATCACCGCCTATCGAATCGGTCGGCAACGGCTCACCGTCCGGCCCTACCATTGGGTGGAATCTCCCTCGGCCAGCATCTCCTCATCCAGATTCTCATTAAAGGTAGAGAGTTCCTTCTTACGGCGGCGCCAGTGATCTTCCAACGGACGACGTCCCCATTTACGCTGGAACTGTGTCTTTCCTTGCGCTACAGTCTGAGGGTTATAGAAGTAGAAAGACGCTCCACCGGACGCATTCGGCAAGACAACAGCGTTGGTTTCCGTACCGGGACGGTCGATTCCGGTGCCTTTCGCTTCCTGCTCGGCCAGATAAGCCTCCTTCTCAGCCAAGGCTTTCGCCTCTTCCTCCTCTTTCTTTACCTCCTCAATCTTCTTATCGATAATCGCTAACCGCTCCGCTTCCGGTAATTTAGCCAAGGCTTGCAAACTGTCTTGAAGATGGACCGCTTCTACATGCACGACCAATTCATCCAGAATCGCCGACAATTTAGAAACCCGTTCATAATCCCTGTATTCCTTTTGAATTCCAGCTAAGGCTCCGCTAAAGCAAGGTTGCGCTTTCACGTAATCCCGCATCGTAAAATAGATATCTCCCAGCTTTATCTGGCAGATCGCCTTATCCATTCCATTCAATGTACTCTTATCGATACCGAGTTGATAGTTCTTTATGGCATTCACCGTATCTTCCCGCTGAGGTATACATTTCCTAAAGCATAGTATACTTGATCCAGATAATCCTTATTCTTCTGGCTTTTCGCCATTTCTCGAGCATCTTCACCACTTTCAAATAATTCGTACCCGAGAATACTTCTGTCTGACGGATACGTGAGGCAAATTCCAACTCATACGGAGGATTCGAACGGGCTACCTCACCAAAGGTCTTATAAGCCAAGCCATCTAATTCTTGATCCGCATAGATTTGTCCCAAAAGATACTTCATCCGGGTACGTTGCTTCCGGTTTTTCTCCGCCTTGATAGCGGTCTTCAGATAAGGGATGGCATCCTCGAACTGCCCGTTCTTGATCAAATAATCGGCATACACCGCCGCATATTGCTTCAAGGCGGAAGCAGGAATACCGTTCTTGTTCATCTTATCCAAGATATCCTCGGATTCATAGAACCAACCCATCTCGGAATAACAACGGGCTTGCCACAAACGGGCCTCGGCCACGACCTCCTCGTCCTTCGCATAATGACGGGCTATATAGGAAAAGGTAGCGGAGGCTTGCAGGAAATCGGCATTGTAGAATTGCGCCTGTCCCATGATCAGCCAACTATTCTTTAAGAAAGGGTTATATTCCTCTTGTTCTTGGATAGCACGTAGTTTGGGATTATTCCGCCAGCCCGGTTTCTTGGCCGGTTTCGCTTTTATGGAGTGTAGTTTAATAGCTTTATTACTTTTCTCGATCGTCCGGTCGAAAGGGCCGCCCGGCTCGGCTTTGTCTTTAGGCTGAGCGCTAATCGGATACATATAGATCCTGTCGGAATAGTTCTCTTTATATCCGTCCTGTTGGCTTTTCAGTGCCTCGTCAAACGCTTGTTTTCCATTGAAATAAATATTATAACGGGTCGTAAAGGCATGATAAAAACGGCTCGCTTTCGTGTTCTTCTTCGTGCTGCACGACCAAAGCAAGAGTACCGTTAATAACGCCACTATGTAGTAAAACCCTTTTTTCATTCTTTAATTAACGCCGTAACAACGGTTTTATTGCTTTCAAGGCCAAAAAGAGGACCACCAAAAACAAGATGATAAACGCACCGGAAGGCACGTTCAGGAAATAAGAAAGAACCAGTCCGGACACGCAACCCAGAAAGCCGATCGCGATACTTCCCCATATGATCTTCTTGAAGTCGGAAGTAAACAGGTTCACCGTTATTTGAGGCAGGGTCAGCAAACTCATCAATAGCATAATCCCTACCAACCGGATCGAAAGAACAATTGTCATGGCGATAAAGCACATCATCGTATACTCGATCCATTTTACCGGTAGGCCTTGCGTGACAGCGAAGTCACGATCGAACGCCACGTAAACAATCTCACGGAGGAAAAGGGAGAATATGAGTATCAACAATACCACCAACCCTAAAATCCATAAGATATCGGCCGTAGAGATCGTTAATATATTACCAAATAGATAGGCGGATAGATTCGGGGCGTACCCCGGGGTAAGGAAGATGAAGATCACTCCCAAAGCCATACCCAGCGACCATACGCCCGCTATAGCGGAATCCTCCCTTACGTTTTGCGTCTTGCTCGCCCACTCCACGCCAAAAGCGGAGAGGATGGAGAACAGCATCGCCATCAAGATCGGATTTGTTCCCAGATAAAACCCAAGCCCAAACCACCGAACGAAGCATGCGTGATCCCTCCGCTGATAAATACCAACCGGCGGGATACGATGTAAGTCCCGACAATCCCACAAGCGATAGCGGTTAGCAAGCTCCCGATCAAGGCATTCTGAAAAAAGGCATATTGCAATAAATCCATATGATTCGTTTCCTAAATTAATGAGTACGGCGTTCGCCAATGATCAAGAATGCCTCATCCTTCAAGGCATCCGGCAAATTGATCCCCCGCAATTGCAGGCTACGGAGCCAACCGGCCACCTCCACTTCCCGGAGTATAAAGCACTTCACTAAACTCCTCAACGGCTTCCTCATCGTAAGCGTCCGCTTCCACTCCTTGGAACCGATCCAGTTCCTCATCGTTATAATATTCGATTTTCTTGCTGACGGCAGCTAATAAACTATCCCGCTCGCAAGTCTCATGTTGTCCGCAGCAAACCTCCGGGATCTCCTGTGCCTCGGGGATCTCCGAGATCTCCCCCCGTTCCAGCATCTTCTGAAGTTTCTTATTCCGGAAATATCCGGCGACAGCGGCTACGACACCCAGGCCTATAAGACTTATGACAATGTACCACATAATTCAATTGAAAATTGAGAATTGAAAACTGAAAATTAAAGGGCTGATTCCCTAATAGAGAAACCAGCGGCCTTAAGATCTTCCCAATAATGGGGGTAACTCTTGCTGACCACTTGCGGGTGGGCGATCTCTATCCCCTCGGGACGTACCAAAGCGGCGGGAGCGAATGACAAAGCCATCCGATGATCCTCGTAAGTGGCGATTACCGGATGCGACTCCGGTTCCTTGCGTTCACCGTTCCACTCCAAGATGCTATCATTGCGATCCGTCAACACATAACCTAATTTACGAAGCTCTGTCTTCAATGCCTCGATCCGATCCGTCTCCTTGATCTTCAATGATTGAAGTCCCATAAAGCGGAAAGGGATATTTAATAACACGCAAGTCACCACAAAGGTTTGAGCCAAATCCGGTTCATTCACGAAGTTATAAACCAATTTCTCACAGATATTTCCAGTATGCTTTAACACGACTCCACGTTTCGTATAAGTAGTGCCCACTCCCAATTGAGCGAACAACTTCGCTCCGGCGGCATCTCCCTGCAAGCTATTCTTGAATAAACCTAACAATTCGATCTCAGCATTTTCGATAACGCCATGATCTCATACCAATAAGAAGCGGCGCTCCAATCAGATTCCACTGTAAAATGAATCGGCTTATACTCTTGGGGAAGTACTTTGATCATATTCTCCGTCCAAGAGGCTCTCACTCCATATTGCTCCATCAATTGCAAGGTGATATGGATATAGGGCCTAGAGATAATGGCGCCCTCCAAATGCAACGTAACCCCATTTTCTGTTAACGGGGCGATCATCAAGATAGCGGATATATATTGAGAGCTGACATTTCCCGGTAGCGAGATCTCTCCGCCTTGCAAGGCGCTTCCGAAAATACGCAAAGGAGGATAACCCTCCTTCTCCATGTACTCGATCCGGGCGCCTAAAGCGTTCAGCGCATCCACCAACACCTTGATCGGACGGTTCTTCATGCGTTCGGTTCCCGTAATCGTCCATTCGCCCACCACCTTCGAGAGGAAAGCAGTAAGGAAACGCATCGTCGTACCCGCCGCACCCACATTAAAATCCCGATCGTTCGAGTTCAATGCCTTTACCATCAAATTTGTATCATCGCAATCGGATAAGTTCTCCACATCGTATGCGCTATAACTTAGCGCATTCAAGATCAATGCCCTGTTACTGATACTTTTAGAAGCGGGAAGCTTTACGGTAGTCCGGATAGCGGAACCCGGAGCATCTATCTGATAATTCATCGCTTTCGTATATTCAAAATTCAAGAGGCAAAAGTACGAAATTAGCTACATATGGAGTATAACAGCGGGAAACTTTCTTTATGCTTCTTTTCGAATGCGAATCGTGACAAGGCATTCGTTTGAATCGCCCCAACCAGTAGACGTGAGGGGCTATAAAACGCCTTTTAAGTGAGAGTATTCCCGTTTTTAAGCACGAAAGGCGACAAAAGCCTACACGTATAGTCGCGTTGGGCGACGCCAATACTGCCGTTAGGCATTATAAACAGTCACGAATAGGGTTGTCAATAGTCGTGAATAGGCATCGTAACCCGGTTAGAACCCAGTCGTAACCCTATCGGATAGCCCGAAGAAGTCAATGGATATGAATTAGGATGAATTATTTTCGCTAGAATGAAAGGCGGTTTTTCGGTATTGTATTATCAATGAACGAATTATTGTTTTTTTCTTGCGTATTTGGCAACGAGTCGTACATAGTCCCGGAAAAATCGGTTCTCCGGGACTTCAGTTTACAAAATGTCAGAATGTCAAATCGCCAAACGGTCTTATCACAAGGCCTTCATCTTCAAGAAATGCTTCCAGAAAAAGAGGATCTGGTAATCAATAGAATTATTCCAGTATTGTGAATCATGATTACCCGGGCGAGTGATAAAGTCGTGGTCGATGCCTTGTTTAATAACGCTTCGTGGTAGTTCTTATTCACCTCCAAAAAGAAATCGCTGTCACCGCAATCGAAGATCAAAGCGATCTGGTCTTTCCTCAAGGTTGGAACCAAATTGATAACCGTGTACTTCTCCCAGTTTTCCGGATATTTTGCTTTCTCACCTATTTGTACGCTCATCTCCCAGTTTTTCGGGAAAGGGCGGATATCCACGCCACCGCTGGTACTTCCCGCCGCGGAGAAAACATCGCTATGACGAAGGCCATTCCACATAGCGCCATGTCCACCCATGCTCAAACCAGTAATAGCACGTCCCTTACGATCGGCCACTGTCTTATAATGGGAATCCACGTATTTCACCAACTCATCCGAGATGAAAGTCTCATACCGTACATCAGCGTTCAAAGGGCTATCCCAATACCACGTATTCTTACCATCCGGGCATACGAAAAAGATACCCTTCTCATCAGCGATCTTAGGTAGATCCGGCTTGATACCGACCCATGTACGAGCGTTACCGCCATAGCCATGTAACAAATAAATCACCGGACACGCTTCCGTCGCGGCCATATCCGGACTTACCACGACTACCTCTATACTTTTATTCATCGAAGGACTTTTCACTTGCAAAGTATCTACCTTCGCTGCCTGTAAACCGAGCGGAAGCAAACAAACCAACGCTACCGCTACCTTTTTCATCCAATTCATATCAGTGAATATTAATGATTAATTCCCCGTAGCCTTGTTTTCAAGGAACTACGGGGACAAATATACAGATTTCTACTCGATGCCCCAATCTTGTCCGGTGTAGGCCCCATCTCCAATTCTAGTACGCCACCTTTCATAATATCCTTATAATCAAGATAGCATCTCGTATAATCCATCCCGTTTAATTTAGCGGATTGGATATAGGTGTTTTCCGGGGTATTTCGGTTGGCTCGTATGATAAATGTATTCCCTTCGCCAACCTGAATCTCGGTCTTCTCAAAACCGGGCTGGATATCTCATAGCGAGTATCTCCCGGACAAACCGGATACAAACCACATGCCGCCAATACATACCAAGCGGACATCTGACCGACATCCTCGTTTCCAACCAAGCCTTCTACCTTATTCTTATACGCCTTATCGCAAATGAAACGAGACCATTTCTGGGTTTTCCACGGCTGTCCCAAATGATTGTACAAGAAAGGCACATGATGAACCGGCTCGTTCGCATGATTGTAATAAGCGTTCCACAGGAAATCCGTTGGTGTCTTGTCGAACATCGTATCCAGATCGGCAATCACCCGTTCCGTTCCACCCATCAGTTCCACCATACCCGGAATATCATGAGGCACGAACCACCCTGTTGCAACTCATTGCATTCCATACAGCCGTACCATCCTTCAGCTTACCCTCTTCCGGCCAAGCCTCAAACCGGCCATTCGCTTCTCTCGGGCGGAAGCTATGTTTCTCCGCATCATATAAATTCCGGTAAGACTGAGCCAACTTCGCATAATAAACCGCATCCTCCTGTTTTCCTAATGATTTCGCCAACTGAGACATACACCATTCCGTATACGCATACTCCAAGGTCTTGGAGATACTCTGCGGATTCGGGGTATAGCCCAACTCCGCATTCCCGAACATTCTCGAGGTTTTATCCGCATACCGATAAGCCTTTTCCATATCCAAGCTACAAATACCTTTCGCATAGGCATCCGCCAAGACCGATATAGCCGGATTTCCTAACATACAACCGCTATAGGCGTTCAACAACTCCCAGCGCTCATAGTACTCACGACCACTCTCCTCCGCCATCGTTGTCAATGACTTCAACAAATCGCTGACCAATACCGGATTAATAATCGTTTGCAAAGGCATCTGACTACGGAACACGTCCCAACCGCTAAAGATCGTACGTTTCGTGAACGTATCCGACTTATGCGCTTTTCCGTCCGCGCCCATATATTGACCATCCACATCCGTGTAAATCCTCGGATCGATCATTGTATGATACAAGGAGGTATAGAAGATCACCTTTTGCTCATCCGTTCCACCGCTGACATCCATCTTAGCCAAAGCCGTATCCCACAACGAGCGGGCACGAGAACGTACCGCGTCAAAATCCCAATCCTTGATCTCCGCTTTCAAGTTCTTTTCCGCACCCTCCAAGCTTACAAAGGAAATACCGGCCTTGAAAAGAACCTCCTCATTCGCCTCGGTCTCAAACTCCGTAAAGAACCCGAGGTGCTCACCCTCATATGCCTTTGGTCTCTCCGAAATCTTTGCGTTCGCTGTCAATGTCTGGAAAGCCGAGCTCTCCACGAATTCCCGATGCCGATCCTGCCCAGCCGGGATATCCACGCTCCATACACCATAATCTTTCAACGGTTTGGAGAACTGCGCATAAAAATACACGGTATACCGGGAAGAACCCTCACCATTCCCCCAGCCTCCGCCTTCCGGCGTACATTCTATTCGTCCGGCGATCGTATGGTCATCTATCACTTGAACCGCCTGATACGTAGAAGTACCTCCTACACGACGGGCTAAGTCCAACTGGATGCGAGACTGCTTATTCTCGGGGAAAACGAATCTCAGCATACCGCTATGAGGAGCCGCTGTCGCCTCCGCTTGTATCTGGTAATCGCTCAGCAATACCTTATAATATCCAGCCTTGGCCTCCTCGGATGATTTATCATACCGGGAACGATACCCGCTACGCCCCCTCTTTTCCCCGAGTTCGTGCGCAGATCGCCCACGGTAGGCATTACCAATAAATTACCCAGATCACCGTACCAGCCGATACCACTCATCTGCGTAAAGGCGAATCCCTCGATCGTCTCATGCTCGTAGCTATATCCGGAACCATTGTCGCCCCCTGTAATCGTATTCGGACTTACCTGTACCATACCGAAAGGGGTAGTCGCACCGGGGAAGGTCTTCCCCAAGCCATGGTAAGCACCGGCCGCCTCCGTATTCGTACTCGCCCCGATAAAGGGATTTACATAATCTGTTCCCGCCATCAGATCTTTCTTTTGAGAGCCGCAAGCTACGGTAACCAATCCCAATAAGCCGAAAGCAGAGGCTAATAATGTTTCTTTAATCATGTTATATTCGTAGTATTAAGTTATATTTATTTCCAAAAGAAGGGAATCATATGATTCCTATTCCGCAGGCAGCGATAGCGTGTGTTTTCCACTTTCCAACAAGATCGAACCCAGCGATATCTCTACATTATTCCCATCTAACACACAATTCGATACGTTAAAGGGAGCGATAAAAGTCGCCGTACTATTCGCAGGAATTTCCAGATCAAGCGAGAGCGATCGGTTCTCCATAGTCCAAGACACACGTGCCGTACCGTAAGGGGTCTCTCTCGCCACCCTCGCCCACGTCACGCCATCCGGCACTTGCGGTTTGATAAAGAAATGTTTATAGCCCGGCCTATCCTCATCCGGCAAGATCCCTCCGATCGCCTGACAGAACCAAGCGCCAATGCCATTGAAACAATTATGAACCTTACTACGTTCTCCCGACCAGTATTCCCAAGTCGTAGAAGCCCCTTGATCGATCATATATAGATATCCCGGTTGCTCTCTCTTTTTCAGCATGGAATAGAGAAAATCAGCCTCTCCGTTCTTTATCGCCCAATCGGTCAAGATCGTAACACCCACCAAACCGGAACCGATATGGCCCTTACAATTCTCCAAAGTCTCTCGATATAACCTTCCTTTACCTCGGCATATGCTGTTCA
>ENA-OQIC01001032-OQIC01001032.1-human-gut-metagenome-genome-assembly--contig:-NODE-1032-length-10530-cov-1.953475_pt1 | contig 10530 bp, 14 predicted proteins | sample MGYA00242572_ERZ504736 | MGnify/ENA primary metagenome ERZ504736 (study PRJEB26092, sample SAMD00036201) | human gut metagenome | host: Homo sapiens | study: EMG produced TPA metagenomics assembly of... | reverse complement strand
CAAGGTTGTGATCTCCGTTTCCTACTACACCATAGATGCTCTACAATGATTGGAACCATTCTCATCTCTCCAGACGGAAGTCTAAGTGTAGCGTATTTTCCTTCTTTCGCCATTAACTGAGCGCTGTTACCAGCTGAACGAACTAACTGTCCACCTCTTCCTGGATATAACTCGATGTTGTGAATCTGTGTACCAACCGGAATTTCAGAAAGTGGTAAGCAGTTTCCTACTCTTACTTCTGCTTCTGGTCCGTTCATAACTTTCATTCCATCTGTTAATCCCTGAGGAGCTAAGATGTAAGCTTTCTCTCCATCTGCGTAGCAGATTAAAGCGATGTTAGCTGTTCTGTTCGGATCGTATTCGATACCGATTACAGTAGCCGGAATTCCGTCTTTTCTTCTCTTGAAATCAATTACTCTATATTTTCTTTTTGCTCCGCCTCCGCGGTGTCTAACTGTGATTTTACCCTGATTGTTACGACCAGCTGTTTTGCTTAAAGATACAACTAAAGATTTCTCCGGAGTTGTCTTTGTGATCTCTGAGAAATCAGAGCCAGTCATATGTCTTCTGGAAGGTGTATATGGGCGGTATGTTTTAATTCCCATTACTGTCTCTCCTTTCAATTCCTAATTTTTCGTTTCACGGATTTGCACCGTATAGTTACTTTATCTTATAAGCCTTCGAAAATCTCGATATCAGCGCTTTCTTCTGTAAGCTGAACGATTGCTTTCTTTGTCTTTGCAGTTTTTCCGTATGTCATACCACGTCTTTTTGTTTTTCCATCAAGATTCATAGTATTTACGCTTTTTACTTTTGTTCCTGCGAACATTTTTTTCAACTGCTTCTTTTACCTGAGACTTTGTTGCCTGTGGATGAACTAAAAATGTGTATTTCTTTTCAGCCATAGCAGCCATACTCTTCTCAGTGATCACTGGTTTAAGGATTACATCATAATACTGAATGCTTGCCATTATGCGTACACCTCCTCGATAGTCTCAACAGCTGCTTTCGTAGCGATTACTGTGTTGTATTTCAGAATGTCGTATACATTGATTGTATTTGTACGAGCTGTCTTAACAGAAGGAATGTTTCTTGCAGATAATTCTGCATTCTTATTTCCATCTTCTAAAACAACTAACGCTTTTGCTACATTTAAGTTGTTCAGTACATTCTGGAAATTCTTTGTCTTGATCTCTCCAAAGTTGATCTCATCAAGAACGATGAATTTCTTTTCTTCTACTCTACTTGTCAGAGCTGATTTCAGAGCAGCTCTCTTCTCTTTCTTATTTAATTTGAAAGAGTAATCTCTTGGTGTTGGAGCAAATACAACTCCGCCGCCTGTCCATTGTGGAGCTCTTGTAGAACCTTGTCTTGCATGACCTGTTCCTTTTTGTCTCCATGGTTTTCTACCACCGCCGCGAACTTCTGAGCGAGTTTTTGCTTTCTGTGTTCCCTGACGTTTATTTGCAAGTTGGCTTACAACTGCCATGTGTAATAAGTGTTCGTTTACTTCAACACCGAATACTGCATCGCTTAAGTCGATTGTTCCAACTTCTTTACCTTCGATATTATAAACAGATACGTTTGCCATCTGTGTGTTCCTCCTTTCCTATTAAAGACTAGATTGCTTTTACGCTTTCTTTAATTGTCACTAAAGATTTCTTAGGTCCCGGTACAGATCCCTTTACTAAGATTAAGTTGTTTTCAGCATCTACTCTTACGATTTCAAGATTTTGAATTGTAATTCTCTTGCTTCCCATGTGTCCTGGCATCTTCTTTCCTTTGAATACCTTGCTCGGATCAGATGCAGCACCATTGGAACCTGCATGACGATGGAATTTAGAACCGTGAGTCATAGGTCCTCTGTGTTGGTTATGTCTCTTGATCGCACCCTGGAATCCTTTACCTTTAGAGATTGCAGTAGCATCTACTTTGTCTCCAGCAGCAAAGATATCAGCTTTGATTTCCTGTGCTAATTCGAACTCGTCAGCGTTTTCAAATTTGAATTCTCTTACAAATCTCTTGCTTGAAACACCAGCTTTGTCAAAATGTCCTTTTTCTGCTTTTGTTGTACCGTGTCTGTGCACGATTGTTTTCTTACCGTTCTTGTCTACGTTAACGATTTTGTCTTTCTTGTCAACGAAACCAACCTGAACAGCGCTGTAACCGTCGTTCTCAACTGTCTTGATCTGTGTTACTACACATGGACCAGCCTGAAGTACAGTTACTGGAGTTAAAACTCCATCTTCGTTGAAGATTTGAGTCATTCCGACTTTTGTAGCTAAAATAGCTTTCTTCATTATAATTACCTCCTGTGATTTACAGCGGAACACTGAATATATGTGTTCATCCTAAATATAGGATTGTTACTGTCTTATTTGTTTTTCATTTTGATATCAATATAAACACCAGCCGGCATCTCTAATCTTGATAATGCATCAACTGTTTTCTGTGTTGGTGTTGTGATATCAATCAGTCTCTTATGAGTTCTCTGTTCGAACTGCTCTCTGGAATCTTTGTATTTGTGTACCGCTCTTAAGATTGTTACAACTTCCTTCTTAGTTGGAAGTGGTACCGGTCCACTCACCTGTGCTCCATTTTTCTTTACAGTTTCGATAATTTTCTTTGCTGATGCATCTACTAACTGATGATCATATGCTTTTAATGTGATTCTCATTACTTGACTTGCCATAAAAAAGTCGCCTCCTTTTCGTACTATTCAACTTAAGTACGACAAGCGGTGACTGTACACTCTCCCGTGTGTGTCATAAAACTCTCACACGTTGTTACCGTTTTTCATCGGCTGTTATTGATTCGTACAGTGACTTGTCGCCAGTTTCCTAACTTGACATTCGCTCCACGGAACACCTGCTATGTTAAGCAGCAACCTCACGCTTCATCGCTATCATGTCACAGCTCTCTTAGTATACAAGATACTTTTTAGTTTTGCAACTATTTTTTACATTTTTTTCGATTTTTTATTGTATTTTTTAATGTACAATTTTTTTCTTCTTTCCTATTGACAATTTTCGACTCCGGCTTTATACTATCACCGAAGTTATATTAGTGATGCAGACCAAAGGCGGTGATCTTCAGGAGGATACTGTCTTTTTTTCAGCCTATCTTTTATAACTTTATACCACTAACTGTTGCTTTTGCAAGGATTTGAAAAAACTGTTTCCCCCAATAGACAGTTTGTGCGAAATTCAATCCAATATCCATTCCCCCTCTTTTAATATAACGGATTGCAAAGCAACAAACCTCTCAATAAATATAGAAGAAAGACATGCCGCAGCTTAGTCAGTCATCTTGCAGGCATGTCTTTTTCGTCTTTTTCTTTATCCCCTTCTCATCTTTAGCTTTAACATCGCCACAGCCTTTCTCGCATCCAGCTCTGTCACACTATTTTCTCCAAGCACACACGTCTCTGTACCACTCTTACTCTTATTAATATCTACGATTGCATTCAGATTCGGGCTCTCCACAACAAAACCGCCGGAAGTCCCAACAAACTTCAATCCAGAGACAGCAATTCCTCTCTTTGTCAATTGCTCCACCGTATTGACATAATCCACATCACTATTCCCCCATCCATCCGCAGAAATGATTGCCCCATCTGCCCGCATACTCTCCGCCAACACGGCAGCTCTCGTTCCTACGAGCATTTTTTCTTCCTGATTATCAGGAGTTCCTACTATAATAATGCCTAACAGATCAAGTTCTTCATCCGAAGATATTACATCCAGAAGCGGATCCCGAAAATGATGCAGGCTTGTTTCTTTTGTAGACGGTCCGATTCCCATCGCTTTTTCCTCCTTCTTTCCTTACTGCATGGATCGCAAGATTCCATCCCGGTATTCATTCGGTGTTACGACCAGAGGCATATTTCCCATATCAATGATAGATCTGCCTCCTGCCATTCCTGATGGTTCTTTTGCAAAGAGCTGCATGTCATACATTGCCCCCTGACCAGCCACCTGTTTTACAATCACAACCTTCTTTCTTCCCGGTCTCTCAATATCATAGAACTCTCTCCGCTCTGTACACTGTTCCCCGCGCAGCTTTTTTAAACACTCCCGGTACTGCTGGACAAACTCATCGCAGAGCGCATGCGCCTTGTGACCGCCTCACGATCCTGCCCCTTGCCGGCACAGAACGTCACCTCAAACAAAATCAGTTCATCTCCCGCTTAGGTGTTCCAGCTTTCCCCCATGCGATCTGCTCCTCGATCACCCTTCCGATGATCCAAATTCCGCTGTCTGGATTCCATCTACATCCACCCCGGTTAACAATACATAAGCTCCTGTCACGGTGTGTGTCACTCCCTCACCGATTTCTCCTAGTACTTTTGCTGAAATCGGAATTACATCCATAATGCTATTTGTCTCCTCCTGATACTGATCTGGATGCACAAGCCGAATACGAATCTGTTCAATCATCTCATGATCCGCTTTTTCTGCAAAAGATTCTGGTGCTACTTCTATCTCCCTCGCCCTTGTGATCCGATTTTCTTGCCCTTCCCGAACAGTTTCTGCATGAAAAGCTTTAATGACAAGACGCCGCTTTCTGATTTCTTCCACTTTTCTTTCCCCTTTCTTTCACATCTGCTTTTCCCTTCACACCTATTACAAAAAGCAATTAAAAAAACGTGTATGAATTCCCATTCTCTTTCTTCGCATCGTTCCTTTGATACTCACTCTACCAGAAATAGTTCTCATACACGTTTTCTTTTTTCATATGATATTACACACAATTATACTTTCGCTACATATTCAAATGGAAGCGGAACAATCTTTCCAGGAGTTTCAATCTCTATGAGCTGCTCCAATGTCGCTTTTACGATTGCAGTCTGCATCTCTACATCGTTCGGCGCTCCCGCATTTGCTCCCATCGGAACAAGCGGCGCTACCGCACGAGGGGTTCCAGCCTGACGTACAACCGGCGGAAGTGCCGCAATAATAATTGTCGGAATTCCCGCTTCCTCAATCGCTCTCTGCACCAGTACTGCAGAGCGGTGGCAGGTACCTCAACCGGCAGTGAGGATCACTGCATCTACACCTTCCTCTTTAAACATCTGAGCGATCGCAGGTCCTGTCTCATGTTTAAACTTCTCCTGATTTCCGCCGCCTCCCATAAATCCGGCATGCACTGGCGCGCACGCTTTGATAAATCCTTCCTTCGCCAGTTCATGGATCCGGTCAATCGGAAACATACAGTTGATGTCTTTATTGACATCCCCATTGTCATATCCACCGTGGGATACCATCAATTCATCGGATTTCATCTGATCTGTGATTTTTCTCCAAGTAAAATCACCCGCAAGATTAAATCTCTCATCGCTTTTATGGTGAACACCCGCCGCTGTTGCCAGCGCAATCGTCATATCTTTCAGCTCTTTCTTCACCGGAGTCCATACAGCCGGCGGTGTGATCGGAACAAAGATTTCCGACTGCATACCTTTCACTACTGTTAAGCTCATTGCGTTACCTCCTCATCGTCTCTATTGTTCGCACGCATTTTTTCCTGACGCTTCTGATACGTCATCAGATTGCTCATATATTTTTCATTGATCTCAGGGCCCATCTGTTCCACAAACTCATGTTCCATGCAACTTCCTGTCCCACCTTCACCGGATAGTCTGTGATTAACATCCGCATCGGTACTTTCAGATAGCCGAGACGACCTTTCAATCAATCCCCACACAGCCATCATGTACCTCCACGATCACCCCTTCCATCCGAATGATCTTATCCCCATACTTCATGTCATCACCTGCTATCGACTTTCCGACAGTTTCTGGCTGCCGCAAAATTTTAGTCGTATTTTTCTTTTCGCTTCTGGCTCATTGGCAGAGACTGTTCATTTGCCACAAGTTCTACCGGTTTCCCAGTCACATTAGAGATCAGCTCCACGTTATTTTCCTTCACATTTGGATTCCATTTTTTCTCCGGCTTCTTGATCTCTTCTCCCGCCATATCTGCTTTCAGCATATAAAGCGCACGAATTGCATCTTCATGACAGAGTGTATTGCATGCGAGCACTTCATTCTCGATTCCGGATTCCGATTTATTGTTATCAACCATATTGGTCATATATTTATTTCCGACAACAAGCGCTCCCTGCACTGCACAGAACGACATCCCAACTACAGAAATTCCTCTCATACCAATCTGTTCAATGTGGCTTGCAAAATCGATGTGATTGTTTCCAAACCCTTCGGTTGTGACAAATGCTCCGTCTACATCCAGAGCTTCGCACATCATTCCGACACGCTTTGACACGTAGAATTTCTCCGAATTGATCTGAGGACTTCCTACAAAAATAACGCCGCAGAGATCCAGTTCTTTGTCATACAAGGTTTCCAGTACAAGAGGTTCTCTCCAGTAATGTCTTGACATTTCCTTTGATGCAGGTCCAATGCATGTCAGCGCATGAATACATCCGTCAAGTACCTCAAGCGGAGATACCATAACCGGAACATTTCCAAGGTCTACATTTGGTTTTGCTCCAAGGACACCAACCGGCTCTACCGGAAGAATCAGATTGTCATGCATCGCTCCCTGTCCCATAATTTCTTTTACGATCACAACTTTTTTCTTACCAGGTCTTCTCACCTGTTCAAATGTTTCTGTATCAACAACAAGTGTATCATCCAGTTTCTTCAGGGCAAGGCGGATCTCCTGTGTGATCACATCCGTTGCAGTGTGGGCCGCAAGCGGTCCCGGACGTTCCATATTCGTACCTTCTTTGATGACCACTTCTGTCTTAATGAAGATTTCACCTTTCTCCGGCGCTCCCGGTCTTCCCCACATAATATTTTCATCTAAAATTCCTTCAGAAGATCCAAACTCTCCAATCTGAACACCATTTGCATCGGTACCTGTCACCATAACAACAACGCCGTCAAGCACTCTTGTTGTACCGGATCCAATCTCATCTTCCCCTTCTTTGGCTGCGATCGGCTGTACATCCATAATCGTCTCAGAGTATGTATGATACTGTTCCGGTGTGATGATATCAATCTTCAGACTATTGACAAGTTCCTGGGAAGCTGCTGCTTCCTCCTCAATCCCTTCTCGAATATATAAAACAGTTCCCTCGATCTTCGTCTCCGGTCCACGTTTTACTTCTGTAATTTTAAAATGCTTTCTTGTCAGGCTTCTGATAACCTTCTCAGGTTTCTCTTCCGCTGCCGGCGTCGCTGCAACCGGCACAACAGAAGCTGGCTGCATCGCTGGCATTTGCACACCTGCAGCACCTGCTGTGATTCCTGTCGGAATTTCGATGTCAATATCTTTTCCCTTTCCAATGTGGATCTTTAACACACCGCCAGCCGTTGTGACAATACTCTGACTGGATGCCACTTCCTCTTTTTGCTCTGCCTCTGTTTCTGCAGGCTCTTCAACAGCTATCTCCTGTTCCACTTCCTTGATTCCTGCTACCACATCCGGTGTAAGTGGCGTCAGTGAATCACAAGTCTTCGTCAATGTCGCCCCAAGAATCTGCTCGATCGTCAGAACTCCGTCCAGATTTAAAAGCCCAGAATCTACAAGATCATCAAAAATCGTTGGATCTTCCAAATTTTCAACACCAATCGTAATCCCCGCTTCCGCCCGGCAGCAAAGCACCGCTGGATCCTTCGCATGTTCTTTTGCTGTTTCTGCTGTAATTGACATAACATGTCCCTCCTTATATGAATGCTTCCCGGTCCACCAGACCGGAAAGCAGATTAAATATCCTGTTCTACTTTCTTTGATACTCTTAAGTGTCTGTACAACGGATGGTGAATTGTCCGCATCACGTGATCTGTCTGGTGGAATACTTTCAGCCCCATCTTTGGCGCAGATCCCATCACTGTGTTGGAACAGTCCGAACAGTTTCCTATTATAATGTACTCACATCCATCTTTCTTAAACTGGATGCTGTTTTCACCTGTCCCGGACAGTTTCCCGGGCGCTCACATTTTAACGCACCATTTTCATCTCAACGGCCTGCTTACATCTCGCAACCGATACAACCTTGCCATTCATCTTCGCACAGATATCGCGCATACGCTCCTCTGTCCCACCACAGGCACAGACAAGAAGTCCTACCGGCGCCCCATGAAGATCTGGAAGATCAATCGTCACGATCACCCCTCCGGTTGTCTTTGTCACCGGGGTATCCTCCTGCGCTGCATGCCCGGTAAATGGTCCTCCCACGATAATCTCTCCGTAAATTCCATTAATCCCTCCTGCACGCTCGATCAGTTCCCCGATACTCGTCCGATCGGAACATCCAAAAAGACATGTGGTTCTTCGCCGCCGTTTAACTTTCCTACGACAGTTACATTCTTGGAAAAACATGGCTTTCTCTCATCGATCGCCTCTGCCACTCTAGAAACGGTCTCTACGTTGATTACAACTGCATCTGCTGCCGTCGGAAGCTGATCCACTCCAAGCTCCACTCCAAGACACTCTCTTACAACTGCTCGTTCTTCTCCCATCGGATAAATATCCGGCAAGAGATGAAGTGTGATTCCTTCCTCTTCTTTCAGTGCTTCTTTTAAAACGCGAACTGCCTTTTCATTTTTTTTCTTAATTGCAAAAATTGCCTTGGATGCATTTGTCAGCTCCATGCAATATTTTACTCCCCTTATGATCTTGTCACACTGTTCTTCAATCTGTCGGATGTTATGACAAAGTCCCGGCTCGCATTCTGCCGCATTGACAAGAATATATCCCCCGTGCAAATCTGCGGAAAGTTTCACTGCTGTCGGAAATCCCGCGCCGCCCATTCCGGTGATACCAGCATAGGCTACCATCTCAGCCTTCGTTCCTTCCGGAATCTTCACATAACTTTCTGGCTGTTCTTCCTTCTTGCGGATGACGATCTCTGTGTCAGTTACCGACTCCACAACTCCACAGACACTGGAAAATATATTGGCACCAAGCCCGTCCGGAACTGCGATCAATGTCCCTCTCTGTACATCCGCCCCCGGCTCCGTGACAGCCTTGCATGGTGCCCCCACATGCTGCTTTAATAAAATATGTACCCGTCCCACTGCTCTCGACTCCTTTATCTGTATTCACTAAAGCTGAGTATAATACTCAGCTTTTTCATTCATCATTTAATCAAGCCTGCCCCTGTATTCTGACAGCAACAGCCCTACATTCTCTATTCTGTTCTCGGTCATCACTGACCATCTATATCCATTCCAGTCTGCACATCTATATGTAAGCCGCTCAAAGACATCTGTGCTTTACATTCTACGCAATGCATCTTCCGGAACCACAGCCTCTCTCGACTTCTCAGTCGGACTGCGGATGCATCTGGAACTTTTCTCCTTTTGGCGGAGGCATGTGGGAATCGAACCCACCCGGGACGCTCCTAACGCCCCACACTAGTTTGAAGACTAGGAGGCACACCAGTTACCCATCTACCCCCAGATATGCATTTTCCTCTGCTCATTTACTTTATCACAAACCTATCTGTTTTTCAATAGTAAATTCCAACTTTTTTCATTTTATTTATTCTTTCAAACTCCCACTTTCCATTGACTTTTTAGGACTTTTCATTGATAATACTATTAGAAAACTGAACTACGTTCTAGTATTTAGTCTATTAACAAGTCTGCTATCTTATATACAGCTGACATAAAAATTTCGGAGGTACCGCAATGGAAATCAATCCACATTTAAACACGGACTCTTTCGAGGCCGCTTTCAAAGCAATCGACACACATACCGTAGGAGAATTTACGCGAATTATTTTATCCGGATTCCCCCCATTAAAGGGAGATACGATGATCGAGCGCAAGAACTATCTTGCAAAACATTATGACAAATACCGCACTGCCCTAATGTTCGAACCGCGCGGACATCACGATATGTTTGGTGCACTTCTGACCGATCCGATCCATCCGGAAGCAGATTTTGGCGTCATCTTCATGGACACCGGAGAATATCTGAATATGTGCGGCCACGGAACCATCGGCTCTGTCACTGCACTCATCGAAACCGGGCTTGTGGAGGCAAAGGAACCTTATACAGAAGTGGTATTGGATGCTCCTGCCGGATTGATCCGAACAAAAGCAGAAGTCAAAAATGGAAAAGTCTTAAACGTCACACTCACAAATGTTCCTGCTTTCTTATATAAAGAAAATCTTACAACGGTGATTGACGGCAAAAAAATCAAGTACGATATTTCCTTCGGCGGAAGCTTTTTCGCTCTCGTAGATCTCTCACAGATCGGCAAGACAGTCACACCGGAAAACATCCAGGAACTGACACGTTTTGGAATGCAGCTTGTAAAACAGGTCAATGAAGAAGTAAAAATCAAACACCCTACACTTGATATTACTTCTGTGGATCTCGCAGAACTGTACTGTTCTACGACAACCCCTGGATGCACCATGAAAAATGTCGTAATCTTTGGAGACACATGGCTGACCGTTCTCCTTGCGGAACCGGAACAAGCGCAAAGCTTGCCGCACTGTATGCCCACGGCCAAATCGGCATGAACGAACCTTTTGTATATGAAAGTTTCATC
>ENA-OQIC01001031-OQIC01001031.1-human-gut-metagenome-genome-assembly--contig:-NODE-1031-length-10537-cov-1.474352_pt1 | contig 10537 bp, 15 predicted proteins | sample MGYA00242572_ERZ504736 | MGnify/ENA primary metagenome ERZ504736 (study PRJEB26092, sample SAMD00036201) | human gut metagenome | host: Homo sapiens | study: EMG produced TPA metagenomics assembly of... | reverse complement strand
CTTTAATCTACTTATTGATGAGCACATAAAGGAAAAGTAATACATGACTTATTCTATCAATTTTTCACAAAGCTTGCAAACTTTCCCCTTCTATGTATAATGATAGTTAGTTAAAACTAACTAGAATAAAAATAAAAAGAAAGGAACATTTCGTGTATGATGCAATTTTTTAAATCATCAACAAAAGAAACGATGAACTTCCTAAGATATGTCGGACCAGGTTTACTAGTCACTGTAGGTTTTATAGATCCAGGAAACTGGGCAAGTAATATCGCAGCAGGTTCCGGTTATGGATATACGTTATTATGGATGGTCACATTATCAACGATCATGCTCATTATCTTACAACATAATGCAGCACATCTAGGAATCGTCACAGGAAAATGTTTATCAGAAGCAACAAGTCTGTATATTAATAAAGGGCTTAAGAACATCATTTTATTAACGGCAGTTGCAGCATCGATCGCAACCGCAATGGCAGAACTTTTAGGTGGTGCAATGGCATTAGAAATGTTGTTCCATATTCCAGTAAAGATTGGTACATTTATCATTTTAGGGATCGTACTGATCTGTCAGTTTACGAATGCATACAGCAGAATCGAGAAACTGATCATCTTATTTGTATCACTGATCGGATTCTCTTTTCTGTTTGAAATCTGTATTGCAGATATTGAATGGAAACAGGCGCTGATCGGATGGGTAAAGCCAGAAATTCCCAAAGGTTCACTTCCAGTTGTCATGAGTGTTCTAGGAGCAGTCGTGATGCCACATAACCTGTTTTTACATTCAGAGATCATTCAGAGCAGAGAATGGAATCTAAAAGATGAAAATGTGATAGAACAGCAGTTAAAAATACGAGTTTAAAGATAACCTTATTTTCCATGATCATAGGATGGGCAATTAACAGTGCAATGATCTTAATGGCAGCAGCTATCCTATATCAAGGAAATGGTCATTCTATTGATGATATTCATTTAGCAGGTTCCATGTTAACACCACTTCTTGGAAATGCAGCATCAATTATTTTTGCACTTGCATTATTACTTGCTGGAATTTCATCAAGTATTACAGCAGGAATGGCTGGTGGAACGATTTTTTCTGGAATTTTTGATCATCCTTATGATATTCATCATAAAGATACGAAATTAGGAGTTCTTATTACGATGATTCCGGCAACATTGATTATTTTACTGATAAAATCTCCATTCGATGGATTGATCTATTCCCAGATGTTTTTGGCAGTTCAACTTCCTATTACGATCTTTACTCAGATCTATCTGACATCCTCAAAGAAAGTCATGGGGAAATATGCGAATTCGAAACGATTAAAGATCATACTTTTATGATTGCACTGATCGTAACATTTCTTAACATATGTCTGTTTGTGACTGGATTTTAAATATAAAAAATGAGATAATAAAGATAAAAAAAGAAAGGAGCATCTTATGGAAATTAAATATTTATCAATTAAGAATTTTAAATCAATCCGGCATATGGAAATATTAGATATCCAGAATGCTCTGATTTTTGTTGGAAAGAATAATACAGGAAAATCATCCATCCTTCATGCCTTGCGTGCAGTCGAAGGATCTTATGAAATCTCATTGGATGATTTAACGAGACAATGCAAAATATAGAGATTGGATTTATATTATCCATTACAGAAGAAGATCTTCATATTTTCCATAAAAATGGTATAGTGAGCCAGTATAAAAAATACGATCTTTGGAAAAAGGATTTTGAGAGCAAACTTCCATCTTACAAAAATGAAGAGATCACTTTTACATTCATTGCCAATAAAGAAGGCAAACAGCGGTTTTACGATGGAAAAAGGAAACATAATAAGTATATCCGGGAGATTTTCCCAACTATTTATTTCATTGGAACGAACCGTAATTTAAAACAGATACAGGATGATCTTTTTATGTTACAGGAAGACAGTTTGCTTAAGATCATGCGTACAAACTGCTGTATGTTTGATCCTGTGAAACCATGTACTCATTGTTTTCAGTGTATCGGTCTGATCGATCAGAAGAGTCCGAAGGAACTGAATGCATTTGAGGCTGCAAAGCTATTTGAATATAAATTGTACGAGATGAACATTGACCAGTTTGAGAAACGTATCAATGAGAGCTTCCATAAGAACGGCGGATTTGAGGATATCATTTTCTCTATGAATTATGATGTTGATCAGATGCTTCAAGTTAATGCAGAGGCTTATAATAAAGAACGTGATATTTCAATTTCTGTGGAACGATTGGGGCGTGGAATGAAAAGTATTTATATGCTTTCTCTTCTGGAAGCTTATGTAATGGATGAGAATAGTCTTTCATCAATCATTCTGGTAGAGGAACCAGAGATGTTTTTGCATCCACAACTGCAAAAGACAGCCAGTGAGATCCTTTATCGTCTGGCACAGAAGAATCAGGTGATCTTTACAACACATTCTCCACATTTATTAGCCAATTTTAGCAGTAGACAATTATGTCAGATCATATTGGATGAAGATTCATATTCTGTTGCAAAGAAGAAAACGAACATTAGTTCGGTATTAGACGATCTTGGATATAATGCTTCCGATCTTATGAATGTTGATTTTGTTTTTATCGTAGAAGGAAAACAAGATAAATACCGTTTGCCATTGTTGTTAAATCATTATTATTCTGAAATTTATGATGAAGACGGCAGATTAAATCGTGTAGCGATCTTGACAACAAACAGCTGTACCAATATCAAGACGTATGCCAACTTAAAATATATAAATCAGCTTTATATGAAGGATCGTTTTTTAATGATCCGTGATAGTGATGGTAAGGATCGAGATATGCTTGGAAGACAGCTTTGTAAATATTATGATGAGAGAAATCTTGTGGATGTTGATCATTTACCAAAAGTGACAAGGAAAAATGTATTGATCTTAAAATATTATTCTTTTGAAAATTATTTTTTAAATCCAGAGATCATGTCAAAACTTGGAGTTATAGAATCTGAAGATGCTTTTTTATGAGATTTTATATGATAAATGAGAGAATATCTGCATAGGATCAAAAGTGGAGTTCATTTGATACAGATGATGGGACGTGATTTTACATCACCGCAAGATATGAAAGAACATATGGAAGAGATCAAAACCTATATGCGGGGTCATAATCTGTTTGACATTTTTTATGGAAGATATAAAAAAGAAGAGAAAGATTTATTAAAGAAATATATTGAGATCGCACCAAGAGATGAATTTAGTGATATTCTTGATGCGGCGGATTCGTTTATCTATTTTCAGAGTAAGACAAAACAAAAAGATATTCAGAATGAAACAAAATAAAGAAAGTGCGAGATAAATAATATGACAAAGAAACACACAATATTAACAGCGATCAATTCGAAATACATTCAACTCGAACCTTGCAGTTTACTGCCTTCGTGCCTACGCAAAGCCATATATCGATGAAGATCGAGATTGCAGAATATACGATCAATCAGCAGGTGGATGATATCCTGATGAGTCTGTATCAAAAACATCCAGATATCCTTTGTTTTTCCTGTTATATTTGGAATATTGAATACATAGAACGTGTGATCAGGGAAATCCATAAACTACTGCCGGATGTTCCAATCTGGCTTGGAGGACCAGAAGTTTCCTATGATTCCAGAGAAGTTTTAAGACGACTTCCACAGGTAACGGGTGTGATGAAAGGGGAAGGAGAAGTTACATTCCTTGAAGTGCTTGATCATTATCATGGAAAGAGAGATGATCTTAGCAAGATTCCTGGACTAACTTATAGAAATGAAGATGAGATCGTAGAAACACCATGGCGTCCAGTGATGGACTTAAGTAAAGTTCCATTTGTGTATGAACATATTGAAGATTTTGAACATAAGATCATCTACTATGAATCAAGCAGGGGCTGTCCATTTTCATGTAGTTATTGTTTATCTTCGATCGATAATGCCTGCGCTTCCGAAATCTTTCTCTTGTCAAAAAGGAATTACAGTTTTTCTTAGATCATAAAGTGCCACAGGTCAAATTTGTCGATCGTACCTTTAACTGTCGACATGATCATGCAATGGAAATCTGGCGTTATATAAAGGAACATGATAACGGCATTACCAATTTCCATTTTGAAGTGGCAGCAGATGTCTTAAAGGATGATGAAATTGAATTGATCTCTGATATGCGTCCGGGACTGATTCAGTTAGAGATTGGCGTTCAGTCAACGAACATCGACACGATCACTGAGATTCACAGGAAAATGGATTTTAAGAAAGTTGCAGATATCGTAACAAGGATCAATGCTGGACATAATATACATCAACATTTGGATCTGATCGCAGGACTGCCTTATGAAGATCTTGAAAGTTTTAAACAGTCATTTCAGGATGTCTATGAAGTACATCCAGAACAATTACAGTTAGGCTTTTTAAAAGTATTAAAAGGTTCTTATATGGAAAAACAAAAAGAGAACTATGGCTTGTTTATAAAGATACACCGCCTTATGAAGTCCTTTATACAAAATGGCTGCCTTATGAAGATGTACTGGTTTTAAAGAAAGTGGAAGAAATGGTGGAAGTTTATTATAATAGCAGCCAGTTTTCGAACACCTTGCGGTTGTTGGAAAAGAATTTGACACTGCATTTGCTTTATATGATACACTTGCCAGATTTTATGAGGAGAAAGGTTATGACAAGGTCAGCCACAGCCGGATTGCCCGATTTGAAATCTTATATGAATTTATACAAACCATTACAGCAGAAGAGAATCTTGTATTATATAAAGAGTTGTTAACGTATGACTTATATCTTCGTGAAAATGTAAAGAAACGTCCGGATTTTGCAGGAGATTATACATTACAAAAGGACGAGCTTCGTTATATCAACGAAGAGATTTTATTAAAAGATGAACGACTTGCATATTTTGGACAAAAGAATATGCGGAAATTTTCCCATATGGAACAATTCGATCATGCGGTAAATGAAGATTTTAAAGAAACAAAAACCATCCTATTGTTTGATTATCAGAATCGAGATCCATTGACAAACCAGGCGACAGTTTATCCGATTACAATGAATTTGATAAAAAATCAATAAAAATATAGTAAGAAAGAGGGTGCAGAAAATAAGATGATCGCAATATATTTAGCACCACTTTATCTGCTGTTAAATGTCTATTTTTTATTCCGAATATTGAAATGGTTAGAGACTTGTCATGTTTATTTTAAAAAGAAATGGATCAAAGCAGTTTTGGTCATGATCTATGTATTTCTTGCATTCAGTATTCTGATCGCATTTTTGTTTCCACATGGAACGATACGGCGAGCTATGAAACTGATCAGTAATTACTGGCTGGGTGTTTTGATGTATTTGGCGCTTACGATCCTTATTGCGGATCTGATCCGCCTGATCTTGATCTATTTTGTAAAAGCAGATCAGGAAAAGTTTCGGACACCAAAAGTTTTTAGGATTGTTGGAAGCATTTGTATGATCTTGATCTTATTGATCAGTTTTTACGGAGTGTGTAATGCAAGGAATATCAGGACAACAAGTTACCATGTAACGATACATAAAAAAGCAAGAAATCATAAAAAGCTAAAGATCATTTTACTTGCAGATCTTCATCTTGGATACAATATTGGATGTTCTCAGATGAAACAGATGGTAATGAAAGTAAATCAGCAAAGTCCAGATTTGATCGTGGTCGCAGGAGACATTTTTGATAATGAATATGATGCATTAGATGATCCAGATCAGTTGGTCAAGATATTTCGACAGCTAAAGAGTCAATACGGTGTTTATGCAGTTTATGGAAATCATGATATTGATGAAAAGATTCTTGCAGGATTTACATTTGGCAGCGGTCGGGAGAAAAAGGTCAGCGATCCAAGAATGGATGAATTTGTAAAAAGGGCAGGAATGAAGTTATTAAGAGATGAATCTGTTTGTATTGATCAAAGCTTCTATCTCTATGGAAGACCAGATGCTGAGAAAGTAGGTCGTGGGATCAGCAGACGTAAGACTCCAAAAGAACTGGTAAATGGAATGGATCTTAAAAAGCCTGTGATCGTACTGGATCATGAGCCGAGGCAGTTGGAAGAGTTAAATCAGGCAGGAGTAGACATTGATCTTTGTGGGCATACGCATGATGGACAGCTGTTCCCTGGGAATATTACAATTCATTTGTTTTGGAAGAATCCGTATGGATACCGTAAGGTTGGAAATGCACATCAGATCGTAACTTCAGGTGTCGGTTTATTTGGCCCGAATATGAGGGTCGGAACGAAAGCGGAGATTGTGGTTGTGAATGTGGATTTTAGATGATCTGACAAAGATGTCAGGTATACTATAATAAACATAATGGAGGAAGACATTTTTATGAAATATCACGATGGAAAATATAGATGCAGTTGGGCTAATCCAAAGAATCCGATATATATTGATTATCACGATAAAGAATGGGGAGTGCCTGTCTATGACGACCATAAATTGTTTGAAATGCTGATCTTGGAATCGTTTCAGGCAGGATTATCGTGGGAGTGTGTGTTAAATAAACGAGAAGCGTTCAGAGAAGCGTTTGATGATTTTGATGTATATAAAGTGAGTGCATATGATGAGGAGAAACAAGCGCAATTAAAAGAAAATAAAGGGATTATAAGAAACCAAAGAAAAATATCTGCTGCCGTATCAAATGCGACTATTTTTATGAAAATCCAGGAACAATACGGAACCTTTTCTGAATATTTATGGAAGTTTACAGATCATAAGATCATCCATGAGACGGGAAAAACATCTTCAGAATTATCCGACCAGATTTCAAAGGATTTAAAGAAACGTGGAATGAAATTTGTCGGTACAACGATCATTTATTCCTATCTGCAGGCAGTGGGAGTGGTTGACTCACATGAGGAAGGTTGTTTCCTGCATCATAAAGAATAAAAAATTTACAAGTACGTAACACTGCGTACTTGAATTTTTATACAAAAAGGAGTAAGGTAGAAATCACCAGATAAAATTGAGTATTAGAAAGATGATCATGTCATAACAATGTTCAAACAAAGGGAGGAAGCAATCATGAGACGTAAGATTATGACAGCATTTGTATGTGCGATTATGACGATCTCTGTGATACCGGTTTATGCAGATGATACACAGACCGATCAGGCAGTGACAACAGAAGTTTCTATCGAAACAGCAGCAACGGTGCAAGAAACAAAAAGAACGCAAAGTAAAGAACAGCATAAGAAAAAGACAACAAGCAAGAAACATACTAAGACAAAGAAGACAAAATTAAAGAAAAAGGAAGAAAACAAAGTCATTCCAATGCCAACACAAGTGATCAGTAAGAGTTCTTCGGATACGATTGAAGGAAGGATCAAGGATAAACAGGCGAAAGTGAAACAGTTGAAAAACAAAAAGCAAAGATTCAGGAAGAGATTCGCCTGGAACAGCAAAAAGCACGATCTATAAATAAATTTTATAAAAAGTATACAGCAAATTCCAAGGCTGAAATTGCTTTATATGGGCAGGAGATCACTCCTTCTATGAAGATTTCTAAAAAAGATGAGCAGTTAAGAGAAGATTTATATGAGCTTGCAGATTTATTTGGAGATGAGAATCTGAGAACGATCGCAAGCAAATATGTTTTTGGAATCAATCATCCGGACTTTGAGACTTTGCTTGATAAGAATGAAACGATTCAGCTTGATCAGTATTTAAAGAACGAACAGATACTTCCGATCAAACCAATGGAAGAAAAGGTTCAGACGATCAAGAAGCAGATCAAGAAGTTCAAAGGAGAGATCAAAAAAGAGGAACAGACAAGATATTTTAATCCAAATGATGTCAGTGCTCTAAGTCATATCACAGTTTCAGACGCCAAACATATTTTGGAAGGAACTGCTTTGTATAATGATGCGAAAGCTTATGTCAAGGCGGAAGAAAAATATCATGTGAATGCAGTCTTTTTGATGGGAATCGCTGCACATGAAAGTGCATGGGGCACGAGCCGCCGTGCGAGGGAAGATAATAATCTGACTGGATATGGTGTAACATCGGATCATGCAAAAGGAATTAACAAATCAACGAAAGAAGCAGGACTTTTAGCGACTGCAGAAACTTTACATGAAAAATACCTGACATCAGGTGGAAGTTACTATGTTGGAACTTCTGCGGCAGCAGTGAACAAACATTACTGTGTTGGCGGAGAATGGGCGGCAGCAGTTGTAAAGAATGCTTATTTATTAATGAATCGTTTATAATTTTCTATTTTTGTATTGATTTTATAGAATCACAATGCTATAATTTACAAGAAATCAAAAAGAAGAAACGTTGATGAGAAGAGTACTTTGTGGAAAGCTTCCAGAGAGGGATACATTTGCTGAAAGTATCCTAAGCAGACAAACAAAGGAAGACCACCTCGGAGTGGCTGTAAACCAGCCCGGCTGACACCGTTAATCGTCGATCAAGTGATCTGTTTCTGGAGTTTATGATCAAAGGATATGAAACAGATAACCAGGGTGGAACCGCGATAACTCGTCCCATGGATTTTTATTAGTCCATGGGATTTTTTATTTCTGTTATAGATTTATTATAGAAGAAATCTATAGAGAATTGTGACAGGATAAATAAAACGTTATATATCAAGAAAGGATGAATAAGAAGATGAAGATTACATTAAAAGATGGATCTGTAAAAGAGTATGAAACAATATGTCTGTCATTGATATTGCAAAAGATATCAGTGAAGGACTGGCAAGAGTTGCCTGTGCGGGTGAGGTTGATGGAGAAGTTGTTGACCTTAGAACTGTCATTGACAAAGACTGCGAATTAAATATCTTAACATTTGATTCTGATGAAGGAAAACACGCATTCCGTCATACAGCATCCCATATTTTAGCTCAGGCAGTAAAACGTTTATATCCAGAAACAAAACTTGCGATCGGACCTTCTATCGACAATGGTTTCTACTATGATATGGAGAAAGATACTCCATTTACACAGGAAGACCTTGAGAAGATTGAAAAAGAAATGAAGAAGATCGTCAAAGAAAATCTTGAAATCACAAGCTTTACAAAACCTAGAGATGAAGCGATTGCATTTATGAAAGAAAGAAACGAACCTTACAAAGTAGAATTGATTGAAGATCTTCCAGAAGATTCTGTGATCAGCTTCTATCAGCAGGGTGAATTTGTTGATCTTTGTGCAGGACCTCACTTAATGACTACAAAACCAGTGAAAGCATTCAAACTTACAAGTATTGCAGGTGCTTACTGGCGTGGAGATGAGCATAATCAGATGCTTACAAGAATCTATGGTACTGCATTTACAAAGAAAGCAGAATTAGATGCATACCTTACAATGATGGAAGAGGCTAGAAAGCGTGACCATCGTAAACTTGGAAAAGAACTTGGTCTGTTTATGATGAGAGAAGAAGGACCTGGATTCCCATTCTTCCTTCCAAAGGTATGGTTCTTAAAACACATTATTAGACTACTGGCGTGAAATTCATCAGAAAGCAGGATACGTTGAAATCTCAACACCTATCATGTTAAGTCGTCATTTATGGGAAACATCAGGACATTGGGATCATTACAAAGAAAATATGTATACAACAGTTATTGATGATCAGGATTTTGCAATCAAACCTATGAACTGCCCAGGTGGAGTTCTTGTTTATGATTCTGAACCACGTTCATATAGAGATCTTCCATTAAGAATGGGAGAATTAGGTTTAGTACATCGTCATGAAAAATCTGGTCAGTTACATGGATTAATGCGTGTTCGTTGTTTTACACAGGATGATGCACATATCTTTATGACACCAGATCAGATCAAAGATGAGATCAAAGGTGTTGCAGGATTGATCGATCAGGTTTACAATTTATTTGGATTTAAGTATCATGTAGAACTTCTACTCGTCCAGATGACAGCATGGGAAGTGACGAAGATTGGGAACTTGCAACAGATTCTCTTCGTGCAGCTTTAGATGATCTTGGACTTGATTATGTGGTAAATGAAGGAGACGGAGCATTCTACGGACCTAAGATTGATTTCCACTTAGAGGATTCTATCGGAAGAACATGGCAGTGTGGAACGATCCAGCTTGACTTCCAGCTCCCATTACGTTTTGACCTTCACTACACAGGAGCAGATGGAGAGAAACATCGTCCAATCATGATCACCGTGTTGCATTTGGATCTATCGAGCGTTTTATCGGTATCTTGATCGAGCATTTTGCAGGTGCTTTCCCTACATGGTTAGCTCCAGTACAGGTTGAAGTGATTCCTATCTCTGATAAGCATTTAGATTATGCTAATAAAGTACTTGATACATTAAAGGCAGCAGGAATCCGTGCAGACATCGATACAAGAGCTGAGAAAATGGGATACAAGATCCGTGAAGCGCAGCTTCAGAAGATTCCATATATGTTAGTTGTTGGTGGAAAAGAAGAAGAAAAACGAAGCTGTATCAGTAAGAAGCCGATTCAAAGGTGATGAAGGACAGATGAAGTTAGATGACTTCTTAGCTGCAATCAAAGAAGAGATTGC
>ENA-OQIC01001029-OQIC01001029.1-human-gut-metagenome-genome-assembly--contig:-NODE-1029-length-10558-cov-1.488352_pt1 | contig 10558 bp, 13 predicted proteins | sample MGYA00242572_ERZ504736 | MGnify/ENA primary metagenome ERZ504736 (study PRJEB26092, sample SAMD00036201) | human gut metagenome | host: Homo sapiens | study: EMG produced TPA metagenomics assembly of... | reverse complement strand
AGACATCGAAGTCCGATATCCAAATACTGAATTTATTTCCTTTGGAGCCTTTTTCATAAAATATCTTCCAAAACCAATCATCGTAAATGGAAGAAGCAAATCCATAATCAACATAAAAATCCAAAACTCCATTGTAAATCTCCTTTACTATAACTTCCGCTTTGTATTTTCGTTTTTATTCCTTTTTGTGAAATTCTTTCAAATTTAATTCACGTTTCAATTCTTCCTCTGACGGCAGATAGGTGAAATATTTCGATGCAAATATCTGGTGATTATCTTCAGGAATCGTATATTTTACAATAGAATCTCCCTTATCTGCACAAAGTACAATCCCAATAGGCTGCGTATCTCCTTCATTCATCATTTCACGGGTATAGTAATTCACATACATCTGCATTTGTCCTAGATCCTGATGGGTCAGTTTACCCATTTTCAAGTCAATGAGAACGAAACATTTTAAAATATAGTTGTAAAATACCAGATCAATAAAAAAGTCCTGTCCATCCAATGTAAACCTTTTCTGGCGTGCTACAAATGAAAATCCTCTTCCAAGTTCCAAAAGGAAATGTTGAAGATGATCAATCAATGCCTGTTCATCATTTATACGCATCAAGACACGATAATGTGACCAGCTCAATTCAGGACACAGTGTGTCTCGAAATTGGAAAAGTGCAATAAAACTGCCTCATCTTACGAAGATTCGATTTATCAAAACCTTTTCCGAACTCTGCGGTCAGCTGCTCAGAAAGATATTCCAATAATTTCTTTCTGTATTCTGCGCGATCATTTTCTCCACATGCTTTAAAAATCTGTTCTCCAATTTCCCAATAAGTTGTTACCATAGCAGAATTTACCGCTGTGCTTAAACGATGTTATGCAGACACAATAGAATTACGAATAGAATGATAAGTCTGTTCTGCATTTTGATTTTTTTGTAAATTATAATTCATGCTCTTTACTCCTCTGAATTTCTAAAATAGAACTTACTGTTCTTCTATTGATTCAATATTTTCAATTCGCATCAGCTTAACTACCTGCTTATCTTTTTTCTCTGTATAACAAAGTAACAGCAACAATGCTACAATTCCAAACCATTCCATATTATTCTCCTTAGCAAACTTAACGCTAGCATGTCTGTTCCTTAAAATATCTTTTGCCATTCAAATCATATCACACTATCAGACATATTTCCATTTCAATTACTCAGTCAAGTCACTTCTCTCAGCTACATTTCCTGTCGGCTTGCTTCTGTAACCAGCATCCGGTTAATCTTTTCCTGCATGGTTTCCTTTGCCTCTTCGTTGAATGATAACGGACAATATATACTCATAAGAATTGTTGAAGAAACATTGAAAAATAAAGGCTTATAGACAGTCACAGGCGGGGCTTGTAGTAAATGGAATATAGATTTGTAGATAGGCACATCTGATATTGAAAACGGGTGTGCTTTTCTATTGCTGTAAAACAGCATACTAACTCATTTCTGCTTGATTACCATGCACTTATCAGAGCAGGATTTGTCAAGAGCCTGTTGCGAAGCAATGCTCGCACTCTTGATAATACACGAACTGATAAGTATAATATCTAAAGTAGAAATGAATTAACTTAATTCAAAGTTTTCTTGTAATGGTTTCAAGAATGAATTAATTGTTAATTTTAAAGTATTTATAGAAATATTGAGGGTTATGTCAAATCATTCTAAAGTTAAAATTTTGTTTTCTTAATATTTGTTATTATCAATGTACTATGTTAAATTTTATGAAATAATAGTGAAAGGGTGATTATATGTTTAAAAGGTTACAAAAAAATAACAGGATAGAAAATGTACGTCTCGAAGAAAATACAAAGCACTTTATTGATGGTTTTAAAAAACTTGTAGAACAAAATAACCAACCTACAATAAATAGATTAATTAAGTTTATGGCAAATTCTGTACAAGGAGAATTAATTTCCAAATGTTTATATAATGATAGAAATTATGCCGAATACACTAAGTACATTGTTTATAGTTTAGTGTTGAATTTGTCATTTGAAGAATTTCATGAATGCAGTATCAAATTTAATGTAGAAGAAACACCAATAATATCATGTATTTGGAATTATACTAGAATGTTTGATAGTCTAGAATATATTGGAAAATGCAATAAAAATCCATTTGATGGTGATGCACATTCTGGAAATATCAACGCATGTTTAATTAATCCTTTAGGACTTGTCATTGTTGATAATGGTAATCATTCTGTGAATTCTGCAATAGTGCATAATGAAGGGGAAATAATTGCAAATGTTACTGTAGATATATCTCCAGTATTGGAAAATAAATAATAATTTTCTAAAGAATAATTCGGAACCTTTTATTTATACTTTAGGATTATTTTTTGAAATGGCTAGAGTATTAAAAGAAAGGCAGGACAGGTGACACCGTGCGAAGCGAAAGGTGTCGTCCTGTTCCAGCCTTGCAGGAGTGGCTTTAGCCACGACTGCTTTGCCCCGGTCATCTAACAGGGGGCACAAATACGACTAGAAACTGTAATTAAAATTCTTAAAACACTGATTTCACAAGGCTTTGAGCCACTTTAAAGCAGATGTGACAATTTTGCAAATGTCACATACCTGTAGTTTTATTTGACACATTAAATTGATTATGATAAAATTTCTTTGTTTTCAAGCAAAGGAGACTGATTATGAATAATTACTATATAACGAACCAACCTAAAAAGAAACTTATCTCTGTACAATTAAATCCGATGAAACATTGTACAGAGTATAGCATATAAAGAAATGCGTAAGATTTCATCGGAAATGTGGCAATGAAGCAATGTACCTTTGTGGTAGATGGTTTTATTGTCTCTTTTCCGTATGTTATAAAACGTAAGGGATTAAGGCTATAGGCAATGTTTTGTCTATAGTCTTTTGTTATATATTCATAATTTTAGCAGGAGACTATTGCACTTTATGTATTTTGTCTCCTGTTTTTTTATGCTCAAAAACAGAGAAAGGAAGATGAAATATGAGTTTATTAGAAATTACAAATTTATCACATTCGTTTAGTGAAAACGTCTTATATAAAAATGCAGATTTTTCATTAAACAAAGAGGAACATGTTGGGATCGTTGGACAGAATGGAACAGGAAAAAGTACGCTGATTAAACTCTGTACGGGTCAGTTGCTTCCCGATGACGGACGTGTTACATGGCAATCCAAAACAAGTATCGGTTATTTAGACCAATACGCTGAGATTAATTTGCAACTTGATATGAAAAGTTTTTTGAAAACTGCATTTTTAAATCTTTATGACTTGGAAGAAAAAATGAATTACTTGTATGAGAACATGCAGGAGGGGGATTTTCAAAACTTAAATACCGCTGCGAGGTATCAAGAAGAATTAGAACGGCAGGACTTTTATCTGATTGACACAAAGATTGAGCAGGTTGCAACAGGTTTGGGGTTGTTGGCAATCGGTTTAGACAGACCCATTGCACAAATGAGCGGCGGTCAAAGAGCAAAGGTAATTTTGGCAAAACTTTTGCTTGAAAAACCGGACGTGTTGCTTCTTGATGAGCCAACGAATTTTTTGGATAAAGAACATGTTGATTGGCTGTCAGAATATCTCTGCGGTTTAAATAATGCTTTTATGGTTGTTTCGCATGATTATGCTTTTTTAGAAAAAATATCAAATCGAATCTGTGATATAGACAATCATAAAATCACAAAATATTATGGTACCTATTCGGAGTTTTTAAGAAAGAAAACTGCCTTACGTGAAGATTATATACGTCAATATTCCGCACAGCAAAAGGAAATCAAGAAAACGGAGGAATTTATCCGTAAAAATATAGCAGGAAGAAAATCAAAAATGGCAAGGGGCAGACAAAAGCAACTGGATAGAATGGATAAAATGGAAGCCATTGACCAAAAAGAAATTATACCATTTTTTCATTTTCGTGAAATGCCTTTGACAAATACGGAGCATTTAAACGTCAAGCACTTATCGGTTGGCTATCACTACCCTGTTTTATCTGATATTAATTTTACAGTAAATGGCGGACAAAAAGTTGTGATAACAGGTTTTAATGGCATTGGAAAATCAACTTTATTGAAAACATTAGTCGGACAATTAAGTGCTTTAAATGGTTCGTTTTCTTTTTCAGAACAAGTGAAACTGCGATATTTTGAACAGGATTTACATTGGGAGAATGAGGAAAAAACGCCAATACAGATAGTGTCTGATTGTTACCCGTCACTTACGATAAAAGAAGTGAGAAAAAATCTAGCCTGTTGTGGAATTATGGGCGAACACGCAATGCAGGCTATTGGCACATTAAGCGGTGGAGAACAGGCAAAGGTAAAGATATGCCTGTTAATTCTTACTCCTTGTAATTTTATTATCATGGACGAGCCGACAAATCATTTAGATATTCAAGCAAAGCAATCTTTAAAAATTGCATTAAAAGAATTTAAAGGCACAGTGTTACTTGTTTCCCATGAACCTGATTTTTATAAAGAATGGGTTCAGAAAGCAATTAGCATTGAGAATATCATTAAGAAAAGATAACTTGTTAATAATTCTTCTGCCAGAATATTTTTTCAAAAATGCTGTGTGGCGGTAATAAAAAAACCGCCATCCACAGTTTCTTATTTGTGTGTCATAATTTATGAAAACGATGGTTGAGAGACTATCGTTTTTTTAACGGTATTTCATAGGAGCGTTGAGTCGGTTATAGGAGAACACGCCTTATGACAAACCTATTCGAGTACATTAATTTAAAAAATCCGTTACTGTTAAAAAAATTTATTTTAATACAATAATTCCCTGCGCTTGTAAATGTGGTTTTCGCATTACACAATAGGAATAATCAAAGGAGTACAAGAACCATATACCGTTGTTCTTGTGCTTTTTTGCTGTTTGAAAATATTTTTAAATCCATTTAAAGACAGGATAACAAATCTCATCTCTGTGGTGAGTGTCAGAGCGGAAAGAGGTAAGAATCTCTACGCTTTTACATTGCACAGGAGGTGAGATTATGAAACCTTCTTCATTTGAGAGTGCCATAAGGCTACAGTTTGACTGCCTTATCCGCAAAGTCATAGACAGAACAGTCAAGAATTATTATAGGAAACTTGGCAGACGGGCAAAACATGAAATCCCGTTCTGTGATGTAACAGAAATGGATCTGAACCATGCCGGTGTTCCAGATGACAAGTAGAGGTATTGTTTATGATTGATTGACAATGCCTTTTTTGTTGCCCTTTTTTCTTTTACACCTTTGGACATTGTGTCCAGAAGTGTCCTGCTATTACTTTTATTATCTCCGTAAATATAACGATAATCCTCACAAAAACAATAATACCACCAATCAGACCTCCAACGATACAATTCAGTGCCAGTATTCCCATACTTCCTGCAATTCCAAAATTCTTCGGCACAAGAAACATACACATTTTTCTGATACCATAGGGACATCCTACCAAAATCCAATAAAGGAAATAATCAAACCTCTGCTTTATTGCAAACCTCCTTCGTTTATTAAATTCCTGTTCTCATCCCATATCCGTTCCTGTACCGGGTGCTGATGTTTCCGGGACGTATTAACCAGAAAAGACACGCTGAATGCCTATTCAGTTCTGGTATCACTATGGGCAGGCTGTTTCGTTTTCAAGGTTCGTGTAAGAAGTAAAAAAGATTCTTACACTAAACGAAATGCTCAGAGGGTTTTTTACAGCCCCCTTACTGCATCTTTTTTGATTTCGTGTCATCTTTTTAAAGTTCCTTACACAATCTCTGTACTGACGAAACAAAATACGGACATGTTTTGAAATTGTTTTTTACAAAATACAATTTTGGTCTTTAAGGTAAAAAAATAAGCCTCAAGAGACTTTTTAATCATTTTGGAGCTCCAACTCTTTAAAATTGATTGATTAAGAAATCTCTTCAAACTTACTACACCAGCAACTATTTTATTTGAATACGAGATATTCTCTTACATATTTGAAGTTTGTTGACAATAACTATTGATTAACAAAATATATTAGCTAAATTATAACCATTTTTCTAAAAATAATACTGTCATGTTTTAATGTATTATTTTATATATTATGTTTTTTAATATTTTAAATATAGTTGCATATAGTGCTACCCCAATAACTACTGCGATCAGCTGTATAATTAAATCTGGTATTAACATTGCTTCCACCTCTATTTAGCTTCTTCTGCTTCCCAGATAATGATGTTTCCTTCATCTTTACCGGAGTGTTCTTTTTTAGTTCCCTGACTTGTTGCTTTGTTACTTTTCCTTTGGCTTTGTCTTTAATCGTTACACCTTGGTATTTATTTGTTGTAACTGTGTCTTCTTTCTGCTTGGCCGAATTGGTTTTGTTTTGTCCATAAGTTGTGCCTGCGCTGTATAGTGCAGCTGTTAGGCATACCCCTGCAAGTAGTATTGATAATTTTTTCATATCTTATTTTCCTTAATGTTTCATGCTATAGCATATCATATTTTTCATGGAATATCAAATCCCTAATATCTAATAGTTTTTCGACTTATTACCGCACACACAATGGATGCAGCAAGCATTGGTATAATACTATCTTGGCTTAAAATTTGAATAAAATTTCCAATGAAGCAAACAATCATAAATATACTGATTATTTTCGCTGTTTTAGCACCATAGTCTTTTGGATATCTATGTGCTATAGCCCAGCTGATGACTGCTAGTATTATACATGGATCATTGTGTAATGGATGCCGTTATATGACAATATATATCCACTATTTCCTGACCAACTGTTGAGATTCAAACTATCCAAAATCATATCTCCAATTGACACCGTCTTCTCATAAAATGGGATACTTAGAAATCCATTGATCATAACCAGTACCAATGCCTCTGTTCCAAATCCTAATTGCTTTTTTAAAAGAATTTTTTGCAACAGGTTCTCTAGGATATACCCGATCAGAAATCCTAATGTATTAAAAATGATATCATCAATATCACCAATTCTTCCTGCAAATACAACTTGTACAAACTCGATCATCAAAGATATCAATGTCCCTACAATTATTGCTTTTCCATAGTTCCATTTTATTTTCTTTATAAATATAGGAACAAAAAGTCCCATTGGCAGAAACATTAATGTATTTAACAGCATCAATTTCCAGCTTTCATTCACAAATGGTACAATATTCCAGGCTGTAAATCCTCCATATGACCATGATGTGATGTCTAATACTCTCGTGACCATGCCAACGGTTGCTATGTAAACCAAAAATATGTATTTTATGATCCATCCTGGCTGACATATAATCTTTTTATTATATCGTAAATAGTAAATTGTGCTTATGACTGCAAATGCAATCGTTGCCATAACAATAGCTTGAGCTAGATAACTACTCCCAAGCAGAATCTTCTCCATCATGTTCTTTTCTCCTTTAATCCAATCATTCCTGCACATAACAAAAATACTATTATCATATAAGCCACAAAATCAGAAGAATATATTTGAATTATTTTTATGTGTTTAGGAAACAAGAACCGCAAAAATACATTTGCAAATATACTCCCACTTGTACATAGGGCTACTGTTTTATATACCAATGTTTTCACTTTTCTTGTATTCACAGCCAGTACTTTATATACAACGATGAATTCTAGTAGCAAATTTAAACTCATGAATATCAATGCTTTTTCAGTTGCCATTGGTAATAAATTATTTGATTTCCATTTCATCTGCGGTATCACATAACGATAACCTGTCTCCCTGCGTATTCTTTTTAGCAAATTACTTATTTGACGATACTCTTTCTCATTCTTATAACAAAAATAACCTGAACATTTTACTGACATTAATATTTTTTCATTCTCTTGTTTCATTGTTTTCATTTTACTTACTGTTGGCATAATCAATGTTTCATCAAGCTTTAATTCCGATGACAACCTAGTATTCTTATGTAAAAACCCAACAATTTTAAACGTACAATTTTCAGTTCCCAAATATCCTGCCTTAATTTTCTGATTCAAATGAAAAACTTTTTGATAATTCATATCCTGCAATTAATGGAATCTCTTGATTCAAAGGTTCTTTGATACTCTTTTAAAGTAAAGCAACGACCTTTTTCAATATGTTGTTCTATCTTCTTTTCACTTATCATTTTCTCTGGCATCTGAAGTACAGTTAAATTTGTAAGATATCCATCTTCCGTTTTGTCATTATATGATCCAGATGCAAGTTTTCATTCCCACGAAAATATTCATGATAAGATAGAATCTGTCTGGAATATTCTCTGTATAACTCTGCTTTTTCTAATTCTTTATATACGTTTTTTAAAATACTGAGAGAGTTTTTCTGATGAAGGAATTCCATATAGCTAGAATTTCTATTATCATATTCATCTGATAACTTCCATACTCCAGGGTATTCTATCTCCACTTGTTCATTATGACGATCAATCTTATTTTGATACGAATATATAATAATTCCCAGTAAACACCCAATGCTTAATATATAAAATACCATAAAACGAACTACATATTTCCTCATTTATCATTCTCCAAACAAATCGCTATTCCTATTTTTATTTTCTTTTTATAACGATTTTCAACGAATACTTTATATTTTCCATCTTTTTTCACATAAAAGTCATGTATAATATCGACCGCATGCATCACATATCGTTCTTTTCCTGTCTCATCTATAATTCCTGCTACAAAATCCTTATCCTCTCTTTGTATTTCTTGAGATGAAAAAACGGTCAAATCAATTTTCTCGCCTTTTTTTAATTCCAGCTCTTTTGTTTCTAGCCTTGTTTTTGCGTTTAATTGGCTGAACTACATCTATTTCTTCTCCTTTTTTGATTATTTTGTTTTAGCTTTGTAACTGCTAAGTTTGTCCCGATCCTTTTTGCAGTATATTCTTTCAAATCCATTGTATATTCTGTCTCTTCTTCAGGAAGATCCTCTTCTATTTCCGTTGCCCAGACTGTCTCTACATAAATTTTATGATAGCCGATCGTGCTTAGAATAATTACCGCAACGACCACAAAGGATAATCCTATACAAAGGAATGTTCCTGCCATTACATTCCTTGTGTTTTTGTTTTCAATTGATTTAATTCTCAAAATTCGTGTCTTTAATTGGCTTTTGTCTTCTCCTAATGCTGCGCACAGATATGCACCTTTTGCAAATGGTGATATCCCGATTTCACAGATCGTCGTAAAATATCTTTTTTTGCTTTTCATAATTGTGGTTGATTCTAAATCGCAGTATGTTTCATTCCAGCTGTCTACATCCATATCTAATTGCTTTACCAATGGATTCCACCAATGAATGACCCTTACAAGTCCGCATAACTGTTTCCACAAAATATCTTTGTGCTTACAGTGAATCAACTCATGGATGCATATAATCTTTAATTCTTCTTTGTTATATTCTCTTTCTGGAAGCAAAATCATCGGTTTTAGAAATCCGCAAATAATCGGTACTGCCAACCCATATACGGTTTTAATTTCGACATTTCTACGAACACCTACTTCTTCTTTCCATTGATTCTTACAATCTAAAATAGATTTACTGCATATACATGCCCTCTTTCGTAATTGATTCATTTGTGTCTGAATACGTATTGTTTTCACTATGGCTTTTAAAAATCCAATCGTCCAAATGATTCCTACAACAAAAAATACTCATCCTACCAATGGAGACAGTGCAAACATTGTATAATCTTCTTCATATACATAATAAATGAAATAGATCAATACAATTACGATTGGCATCAGAAATGATAAAACTGCTCCTCTTAAAACAGTAATGCACATACTGATCAGTCCTTTTCGCTCTAGTTGTTGCCTTATCTTGCGAAAGCAAGATACGAAATACTTCCCACCAAACCATTCAGCAGTATCATACTGATGACATAAATATATATTTTTTTAATCATCCAAATCATTGATCAAATCCTTTAATTCTTCTTTTTCTTCTTTTGATATTGTGTGTGTTAACGTCTGAACCAATTCCTTCACCGACCCATCATGCCAAAAATCCTTCATCAATTCCATCTGTTCTTCACGATACATTTTTTCTGTGATCTTTGCTGTGATATAACTGTAATTACCTTTCACTTGTGTATCTACAAATCCTTTTTTCTTTAATTTTGTGATATATGTCTTTACTGTGCTTCTTGCATATTTCCTATCATATACTTGATCTAGATAATCAATAATTTCATATACCGTAATCCCATCCCCAAGTTTCCAAATACTTTTCATGATAAGTATTTCTACTTCTGATAATTCTATTAATTTCATTGTTTTTCCTTCTATCTGAACTGGTTATTATTATAACCATTATATAAATCAAGCTTGTCTTTGTCAAGATTAGTGATAATTATAACGAATTTGTATACAAAAACTATCTTTGATTTTTCACTTTTGTCTTTTTCTCAGCCTTCGCATATCCATTTTTATTGACTCATACATATTCAACACGCTTAAAAAAGCCAAATAAAAAATCCGACCCAAGGAAGTCTGGTCAGATTTTCTAGCTTTGTTATGTTTTGTTTTTG
>ENA-OQIC01001028-OQIC01001028.1-human-gut-metagenome-genome-assembly--contig:-NODE-1028-length-10567-cov-1.468774_pt1 | contig 10567 bp, 18 predicted proteins | sample MGYA00242572_ERZ504736 | MGnify/ENA primary metagenome ERZ504736 (study PRJEB26092, sample SAMD00036201) | human gut metagenome | host: Homo sapiens | study: EMG produced TPA metagenomics assembly of... | reverse complement strand
ATCCCAAATGCGGCGATATCATGCGGATTTACCTGGATATTGATGAGAATCAGGTTATCCGTGACGTGAAGTTCAAAACCTTTGGCTGCGGGGCTGCCGTGGCAACCAGCAGCATGGCCACGGAGCTGGTAAAGGGAAAGACAGTCCGGGAGGCCATGGCTGTTACCAATAAAGCAGTCATGGAAGCACTTGACGGACTGCCGCCTGTTAAGGTACACTGTTCTCTGTTGGCAGAGGAAGCAATCCATGCGGCCCTCTGGGATTATGCACAGAAAAACGGTATTACCATTGAGGGCTTAGAAAAGCCCAAGGATAATATTGAGGAAGAGGAAGAAGAGGAGAACTATTGAGCAGGAAGGTAGTAGTAGGCATGTCAGGAGGAGTTGACTCCTCCGTGGCAGCCTGGCTGTTAAAGGAACAGGGTTACGATGTGATTGGCGTGACCATGCAGATTTGGCAGGATGAGGATACTGAGGTCCAGGAGGCAGAGGGCGGCTGCTGCGGTTTAAGCGCGGTGGATGACGCCAGAAGGGTTGCCATGGACCTGGGTATCCCTTATTATGTCATGAATTTTAAGGAAGAGTTCCGTAAAAACGTGATGGATTATTTTGTGGGTGAGTACGTGGAGGGAAGGACGCCCAACCCGTGTATTGCCTGCAACCGCCATGTGAAGTGGGAGTCGCTGCTCAGGCGGAGCATGGCCATTGGGCTGATTACATCGCCACCGGCCATTATGCGCAGATAGACAGGCTGCCGGGAGGGCGTTATTCCCTGAAAACCTCGGTTACAGCCGCAAAAGACCAGACATACGCTCTCTATAACCTGACCCAGGAACAGCTGTCCCATACCCTGATGCCTGTGGGAAGCTACCACAAGGAGGAGATACGGGATATGGCAAAGCGCCTGGGGCTGCCGGTGGCGCATAAACCGGACAGCCAGGAGATTTGCTTTATCCCTGACCACGACTACGCGTCGTTTATTGAGGAGTACACTGGAAGGGAGCTGCCGCCGGGAAACTTCGTGGACCTGGACGGCCATGTTCTGGGGCGCCATCGGGGCATTACACACTATACGGTGGGCCAGAGAAAGGGGCTGAACCTTTCCATGGGCCGCCCTGTTTTCGTGGTGGAAATACGCCCTGAAACAAATGAAGTTGTCATCGGTGACAACCAGGATGTATTTACAAATGTGCTCCGCTGCGATAAACTGAACTGGATGGCAGTTGACGGACTTCACGGAAAGCCCATGGACGTCATGGCCAAAATCAGATACAGCCACAAAGGAAGTCCCTGTACCATCCGTGAAATCGGGTATGATATGGTGGAATGCCGTTTCCATGAGCCGGTCCGGGCCGTGACTCCGGGACAGGCCGTGGTATTCTACGACGGGGATTATGTGGCAGGCGGAGGTACCATAATAAGATGAAACGGAAGATAAGAGAAAGCAGCGCCGCATGTAAAAGCAGTGCGGCGCCCACAGACAGAATAGAACATAACGGAACGGCACGCAGCAAACGGCGGGCAAATGGTCTGGCCGCCATTGGTCTGGCAGGCATCCTGGCCGCGGCATGGGACTGACCGGTTGCCAAAACTATGAGTCCAGCAGCGAGATGAAGGCCAGAATCCAGTCCGAAGGCGGGGAGGCGTCCTGGAGCCGGGAGAGCCCGGCAGCCGTCGGGGCCTCAGCTGTACAGGGAGAAGGCAGTGCGGATAATGGCAGTAAGGCTGAGACCATCAAACTGGACACAGAGCGGACCACAGCCCCCATGCCCCAGTTTGAGGATGTGTCGGACACGGTTTATGTGAAATCATCAGACGGCGGCAGTGTGCGTATACGCTCTGCCTGCGATACCGGGGATGATTCCAACATTCTTACATACGCCAGTCCCGGGACAGCGCTAAAGCGCACCGGGAAGGGAGAGCAATGGACCAGAATTGATTATAATGGGACAGCGGGCTACATATCATCGGGATATATAACCACCCAGGTTCCGGAGACCGCAGCTTTGCCGCCTCAGGCATGTGTGGACAGCGGGGAGATAACCCTGAATCCTTCGTGGAAATACGCGGAGTTTTCCAAGATTAATTCGGGTGCGGCAGTCCTGTACCGTTCCGAGGCAGCCAGTCCCAAAGGCATTACGGTTTGTGTCAACGCGGGTCATGGAACAAAGGGGGGAGCTTCTGTCAAGACGCAGTGTCATCCCGACGGCACTCCCAAGGTAACCGGAGCACTACCGGCGCAGGGCCACCTCTGCGGCAGCCGTGTCAGGCGGCATGACCTTTTCTGACGGAACTCCTGAGAGTAAGGTGACGCTGTCCATGGCAAAAATACTTAAGGATAAGCTGCTGGCGGCAGGATATGATGTGCTGATGATCCGGGAGAGCGACGATGTCCAGCTGGACAACATAGCCAGAACCGTCATTGCCAACAATGCAAGCGACTGCCATATTGCCCTTCACTGGGATTCCACCACCAATAACAAAGGGGCATTTTACATGAGTGTTCCCAATGTGGAATCATACCGCAGCATGGAACCTGTAAAGTCCCACTGGCAGCAGCACAACGCCCTTGGTGAAAGCCTGGTGGCTGGCCTTAAGGGGGCGGGAGTCAAGATATTCTCCGGCGGCTCCATGGCCATGGATCTGACCCAGACTTCCTTTCACGGTGCCTTCTGTGGATATAGAGCTGGGAGATAAGGCATCCGACCACTCTTCGGCCACGCTGGCCACGCTGGCAGACGGACTGGTGGCGGGGTGAACCAGTATTTTGGACAATAAAGAACAATTGTAAATGTAAGGAAAACGTAAATCCTTCCACATTTACAAATAATACCTGATGCGTTACAATGGACATAACACCAAAGGTTTGTTTAAGACAAGGAGGGATTACATGAAATTGATGAAACGTCTGGCGGCAGTGGTTCTGGGAGTTGCCCTTTTATGTCCCATGACCGCCTATGCGGCCCAGTCACAGGAAGCATTGGAGCTGTACAAGGCAGTGGAAGCCAGAAACCAGAACATGACGGATATGAACGCCTTTTACGATTTCAAGATGAAGATGTCAGGCAGCCTGTTTGAGAATGAAGGTATTGATCCCGTTGATATGCGGCTGGAGATGAATATGAAGATGAATCATATACAGGATCCCAGCCAGATGCGCTACATGGCCTATTGCCGTATGACGGTTCCGGAAAGTGAGCCTATCACCTATTCCATGTATTATCTGGACGGTTATATCTACATGGATATGCTGGGCCAGAAGGTTAAGTACTGTGGCCATGGGAGACATGATGAACCAGGCCCTGGCGTCATCCAAGGCATTCGATGTGCCGGAAGATTTGGTTGGAGACTTTAGCCTGTGGGATGAGGGAGAGAACAAGGTCATCGGCTATACCATCAATGATGCCAAGATGAACGAGTACATGCAGATGGTACTGGGTTCCACCGGACTTACAGGCATGCTGGACGGCCTTGATATGAAGCTTCACAATATCCGCGGAGAATATGTGGTTAATCCGGCCGGCGACTGCATTAAGATGCGCCTTAAGATGGATATGGATATGACCATGCAGGGTGAGACCTTCAGTGTGAATCTGGACGGCGATGTGGGAATAGCGGATCCCGGCCAGCCCGTGGATGTGCCTGTTCCAAATCCTGCGGAATATACCGAGATGCAGGCAGCAGCCAGTTAGAGGAAATTTGAGGCTGTATGAAAGGCAGTTTTAGAATTTGCGAAAATGTCTAAAAAATTAACGCCAACTACTACACAAAACACGGATTTTAGTGTATAATGCAGTAGTTGGCATTTTTTTGGAGGAGTACCCAAGTGGCTGAAGGGTCTGGCTTCGAACACCAGTAGGTCGGCAGCACCGGCGCGAGGGTTCAAATCCCTCCTCCTCCGTTTATGTGACGATTCTGGCATTTGCTCCGGCCGCAGCTTTTATACAGGTTACGGCCGCCCTCCAGAACCTTCTTTTCCCGTATCAGCTCTGCAATCGCAGAGCCCCCCGTTGACGCGTCCAAGCCACTGTTCAAGGGTTTCATCCTGATAACGGTATTTGTGTTTCCAGATATCGATTCCCAGCTGGTTTTCAGCTCCCAGACACTCCTGTATTTCCATATAATTACACCCCGGATTCTATATATTGTATTAAAAACAATAATATCACAATATATGGCATGATTCGAGCCCCGGGAAGGGTTAAAAACGCGCAAAAATGCAGCCCTGGTTTATCAGGACTGCATGCGGTTTTCAGGAAATTCCTGAGGGAAATCATGGGTGGCGCTGTCTGCGCCGGGCAAATCAATTTCAGGAATGTCCCCATCCCCATAGGTGCTGCTGTTTCTGCCCGGAAGCTCCAGGGGTTCCTGTCTGCCGGGCTCCTGTCTTCCGGGTATCTGTATTCCGTCCATGTGCCATCATCCTTCCGTAAACATGTTTTCCACGTAGTTGCGCATATCCTCATGGCTCTTTATGTTTCTGGCCCTGTTTACCACCTGTTTCTGCTCCGGCTCCGTAAGACCGGAGAAACGGCTCATGGCTTCGGGATTCATGGCCAGCTCCATGGTAAATCCAATGGGAAGTTCATCTCGCTCTATCATATTCATCACCTCAGGATTAGTATGGAAGGCGGGGATGGAAAATATGCATGGCAGGATTGGGTATTTAGCAGGATTCGGTATTTAAAATGTACCTGTAACGGAACCGGGAATGGTGAATTGTACGGCACCCATGTATCCCGCGCCACATCATATTCATTAAAGGTAATCACAAGTTCGCCGTTTTCATTGAAGTAATAACTTTCATCGCCTGTTAGTCCCTTGAAATCCTCATCCGGCATATCGGATTGGTAGAAGTACACCACAGAGTCATCCTTTGCCATCTGTTGAGCCATCTGGCTTTTTATATTATCGCTGACGGCCTCCAGCATTTCCGGACGGTCATGGAACAGGTCTTTTAAGGAGATGATGCTGCCGGTAACCTTATCTATGGTAAATACCTTGACAAACTGAGTGCCGCTGGCCATGGTAAGGGTGGTATCAATGCGGATGGACAGGTATTTGCTGTTGTCTGTCACCACTTCATACTGTGAATCCAGGCCATAGTGCCCCTCTCCGTTGTCCCTGGACAATTCTTCCTCGTACATGGCGATAAGCTCATTGCCGTAATCCTCTATGGATTTGTTGGCCGGTACCTGGGCGCCTCGGTCCCTTCAATCGTCACCTGGGGAACCTTGATATCTGCCTCAAAATTATCTTTTTTATCTTCATAGGTGCGGAAGGTTACCACCTTTGCGATGGATCCAATGACCGGAATCTGTTCCATGGCATTGGCCAGGGCCGGTGTGGCGTTGGCCAGTACGGTAATGGCAATCATGGCAGCGGCAGCGGCCCCGCCTGTCTTCTTTGCAAATTTCATAATAATCACGCCTTTCTGTTCTTTTTTGCCTGGGCAATGCCCGCAAGCATGCGTTCCTTTGCTTCCGTTGGAACCGGTATGCTTTCATAATCTGATTTCAGCTTATCCATCGGTCTGTTTTCTTCCTGTTTCATGAGCATGGCTCCTTTCTGAAAAATGGTTCTGGTTTGCGCCCAAGGGCATTGGCTCCAGTTCCAGCCTTAGTTTTTTCAGGGTACGGTAAAGCCTGGCCTTTACTGTATTGAGATTTTCACCTACTATATCAGCAATATCTTCTAATTTAAGATCCTCAAAATACCGCAGTATGATGACGGTCCTGCTTTTGTCATCCAGCCGGTTTATCATCTGTTTTAAGTCCAGGTCCTGGTAATGGTCCTCTGTGGAGTCTCCGGCATTTCTTCTGTGGGTGTTTCTTTCTTTTTCCTGCGCAGCATATCCAGGCTTGTGTTGACCACGATCCGGTAAATCCATGTGGACAGGTAGTCTTTATTTCTGACCCCTTTGCAGTCCTTAATTGCCCGGTAGGCGCTTTCCTGGACTACATCCAGGGCATCATCCTGGTTTCGCATCAGCTTAAATGCCAGGCGGTAGTAGCGTTCATAATTTTCTGTAAGGAGACGTTCTGTTTCCGCCGTATTGTTGTATAAGCCCATGTATCTGCATCCTCCTTTCGTATCCTTCTGACTGTTAGACGTCTGAGGCGGGGATAAAGTTGCATCTATTTTAAGATTTTACAGATTGGTTTATAAAATGCAACATCCATTGTGTTTTAAGCTGAAAAATGTTATATTGTTCATGTGACAGAATCAGCGGAACATGAATCAATGAAAGGTGTACGAAAGGATGAAAGAGGAACGGACCAACGATATAGACAGGATGAGAGAATACGAAGATATCCGGCAGGTACCGCTGGAGCCCAACAGGCCTGCGTCAGGCCGGCAGAATCCTCCTGTGGGGGATTCCTACATAGGGGGCAGGCCCAGACGAGAGCGGATTTCCAGGAGAAAGCCCGGTATAGGAGATGGGCGCCGGAGGCCAGAACGTCTGCAGCCAGAACATCTGCAGCCAGAAAGTCTGCTGACAGAACGGCGCAGGAGGTCCAGAACACCGGAAAGAAGGCTGACCGGTCCCAAAGAAGTAAAAAAGCAGGAAATTCAGGCTCAGGAGAACACCGGAACCGTTCGGGCAAAGGCGTGTCCTTCCTTGCACTTTTGCTGGTGCTCATATTGGGCGCGGCGCCGGTCTGGGCGGAGGCTATTACCTCTGGGGATGGGAGCGGCCTTATACCGTGGATTTGAAGGCGGTGGAGGTGCCGGATTATGTAGAGCAGGATTTCATAAGGAAGAATATATTTTCCAGGCCGGATGTGGGGCGTCAGAAGGTGGATAAGATTGTCATACACTATGTGGCCAATCCCGGCTCCACGGCCAAGAATAACAGGGACTATTTTGACAGCCTGGCTGACCAGGACCCGCAAAAAAGCGGTTCGTCTGCCAGCAGCCATTTTGTGGTGGGGCTGGAAGGTGAAGTTATCCAGTGCATCCCTGTAAATGAGATTGCCTATGCCAATGCCCCTTTAAACAACACCACAGTCGCCATAGAGGTGTGCCATCCGGACGACAGCGGAAAGTTCAATGATGCCACCTATGAATCCCTGGTGGATTTGACAGCCTTCCTCTGCAGGCAGCTGAAACTGACGCCCGGGGACGTTATACGCCATTATGATGTGAATGAAAAACTCTGCCCCAAGTATTATGTGGAGCATGAGGACGCATGGGAGCAGTTTCTTAAGGATGTAAAGACGGCCATGAAGACGGAAAGTGCGGGATGAGGTGCATAGACATATTAAACTAAATACATAAATATAATAAATGCCGTACAGTCTTGAGGTAAAAGATTGTACGGCGTTTTCAGACGCAGACGGAAACTCCCGGCTAAAGAGGAATGAATTCCGGCTTTCTGCCATGGTACACGGTAAAATATCTATAACCGCAGTCAGACAGCAGTTCGCGGCAGGTGTCAAAGGCATAACCCACATATTCCGGGGTATGGGCGTCGGATCCAATGGTTATCATCTCGCCGCCCAGCTCCCGGTAGCGCATGAGAATCTTCCGGCAGGGATTGGGCTGGCCCAGGCCGTACTTGAAACCGCCTGTGTTGCACTCCAGGGATTTGCCGTTTTCAATAAGAATCTTTAAGAGAGGGTCAATCCACTGGCTCAGATGCCGGTAGTCGTAAAAGTCATTCTGGTGGGGAGCGTAGCGCACCGCATAATCCAGATGGCCAAAGGAATCAAAGGTGCGGCACAGGTCTCTGACACGCACCAGGGAGGCTTCAAAGAAATCCTCAAAGCCGGGCACCTCGCCCCGCTTGTTCCAGTATTCCGGGTCATATGGGTCCATGCTCTTTACAAAATGGCTGGATCCGATGATGAAATCAAAGGAATCCCCATAACGCTTTACAAAGTGCTCCAAATATTGTTTAAGATGCTCCTGAAGCCCCAGCTCGATTCCAATGTTGATGCGGATACGGTCCCTGTAATCTGCCCGGAGCATGCGCAGGACCGTGAGATAGGCGGGTATATTCAGGATAAAATCACAGCCGCAGAATCCGGAATCGTAGTCGTGGTGGTCGGTAATGCATATCTCCTTCATGCCAAGTTCTATGGCTTTCTCAATCTGCAGGCTGATGGGGTGTTGGAGTCACCGGAAAATTCAGTGTGCAGATGGCAGTCGTATATCATCGGAGCTTCTCCTTTGCTTCTATATAAATAATAGCTTCTTAATAAAAAACAGCAGTATTTTTATTAATACCGGCATTTTCATACGCATTTCATAACAACATTATAGCAGAAAATACCCGAATGGCAAGATTCCAGTCTTTTCTTCGTATAAATAGTTCAAAGATCCGTAAAAATAAAAAAAGGACTTGCCATTTCTTTAGAAATTGATTACAATAGAGAGAGGTTGATTAATATTTAACAATAATATATTTTTTAACAAACTAGGAGGAATTGAATCATGGCAGTAAAAGTAGCGATTAATGGATTTGGACGTATTGGACGTCTGGCTTTCCGTCAGATGTTCGGAGCAGAAGGTTACGATGTAGTAGCTATCAATGACTTAACCGATCCTAAGATGTTAGCTCATCTGTTAAAGTATGATACAGCACAGGGCGGATATGCCGGCGTTTATGGCCAGGGTCTGCACACTGTTGAGGCTGGAGAGGATTCCATCACTGTAGACGGCAAGAAAATCACCATCTACAAGGAGCCAAAGGCTGCTGATCTTCCATGGGGCGAAATCGGCGTAGACGTAGTTCTGGAGTGTACAGGATTCTACTGCTCTAAGGACAAAGCTCAGGCACACATCGAGGCAGGCGCTAAGAAAGTTGTTATCTCCGCTCCTGCAGGCAATGACCTTCCTACTATTGTATACAGCGTTAATGAGAATGTACTGACAGCTGATGATAAGATTATCTCCGCAGCTTCCTGTACAACAAACTGCTTAGCTCCTATGGCTAAGGCTCTGAATGATTATGCTCCTATCCAGAGCGGTATCATGTCCACCATCCACGCTTACACAGGCGATCAGATGATTCTGGACGGACCACACAGAAAAGGTGATTTAAGAAGAGCAAGAGCCGGCGCAGCTAACATCGTTCCTAACTCCACCGGTGCTGCTAAGGCTATCGGTCTGGTTATTCCAGAGCTGAACGGCAAGTTAATCGGTTCCGCACAGCGTGTACCTGTACCAACCGGTTCCACCACAATCTTAACAGCTGTTGTTAAGAAGGCCGGCGTTACAAAGGAAGACATCAACGCAGCTATGAAGGCAGCTGCCAGCGAGTCCTTTGGATACAACGAAGATGCCATCGTATCTTCCGACATTATCGGTATGAGATTTGGTTCGCTGTTCGACGCAACACAGACCATGGTAGCTCAGATTGCTGATGATCTGTACGAAGTACAGGTCGTTTCATGGTATGACAATGAGAACTCCTACACAAGCCAGATGGTAAGGACAATCAAGTACTTTGCTGAGTTAGGTTAATTGTGACAACAGGACAGTAATTTTTAAGTAGACTCATGAAGGGTCCGGTCGTTTGGGCCGGGCCCTTTGTTCGCCAAATGTATCAATGACTCTGAAAGGGGAAAGAAATATGTTAAACAAGAAAACAGTTGATGATTTAAAAGATTTACAGGGAAAAAAAGTACTGGTACGCTGTGATTTCAACGTTCCGTTAAAGGAAGGCGTTATCCAGAACTATAACCGTATTGACGGAGCCATCCCTACCATAAAGAAGCTTCTTGACCAGGGCGCCAAGGTTATCCTGTGCTCCCATTTAGGCAAGCCAAAGGGCGAGCCCGTTCCGGAGATGAGCCTTGCTCCTGTTGCTCCTGCTCTGAGCGAAAGACTGGGCGTAGAGGTTAAGTTTGTGGACGATCCAAGGGTAACAGGATCTGAGACCCGGAAGGTAGCTGCTGAGTTAAAGGACGGAGAGGTACTGCTCCTTCAGAATACCCGTTACAGGTGAGGAGACCAAATTCAAAGACGGCGATGCTGCAAGCGAAGCTATGCAAAAGAACTGGCTGATCTGTGCGACGGCATTTTCGTAAATGATGCATTCGGTACTGCCCACAGGGCCCACTGCTCCAATGTAGGTGTTACCAGATTTACCAAGGAGAACGTGGTAGGCTACCTGATGGAGAAGGAAATCAAGTTCTTAGGGCAGGCAGTTGAGAATCCGGTTCGTCCATTCGTGGCCATCCTGGGCGGCGCCAAGGTTTCCGACAAGATTAATGTAATCAACAATCTGTTAGACAAGGTTGACACCCTGATTATCGGCGGCGGTATGGCTTACACCTTTGCAAAGGCACAGGGCCAGGAAATCGGCAACTCCTTATGCGAGGCAGATAAGCTGGATTACGCTCTGGAGATGATTAAGAAGGCAGAGGAAAAGGGCGTTAAGCTGCTTCTTCCTGTTGACCATGTGGAAGGAAAGGAATTCTCCAACGATACAGAGCATAAAGTAGTGGATGTGATCGATGCGGGCTGGTCAGGATTTGACATCGGACCTAAAACCATCGCGCTTTATAAGGAAGCATTACAGGGCGCCAAGACCGTTGTGTGGAACGGACCTATGGGCG
>ENA-OQIC01001027-OQIC01001027.1-human-gut-metagenome-genome-assembly--contig:-NODE-1027-length-10570-cov-1.639567_pt1 | contig 10570 bp, 11 predicted proteins | sample MGYA00242572_ERZ504736 | MGnify/ENA primary metagenome ERZ504736 (study PRJEB26092, sample SAMD00036201) | human gut metagenome | host: Homo sapiens | study: EMG produced TPA metagenomics assembly of... | reverse complement strand
CGGCCACCTACGCTATATCGCCAGCCGGAACATCCCTGTCCGGACCAAGATACGCCATAATTCAAGAATAAACGCTTGGCAGAAACGCATGATCTCGGCATCGCTCTTTCCTCTCGGAGCGAAATCGGAACCACCTTTGCCACCACCCATCGGAAGGGTTGTCAAAGCGTTTTTAAATGTTTGCTCGAATCCTAAGAATTTCAAGATAGACAAGTTAACGGACGGGTGGAAACGGATGCCTCCCTTGTACGGGCCGATTGCGTTGTTGAACTGAACACGGTATCCCAAGTTAACTTGTATCTCACCTTTATCATCTACCCAAGGCACACGGAAAGTGAAAATACGTTCCGGCTCAACTAGGCGTTCAATGATTTTCGCTTTCTCAAATTCCGGATGTTGGTTGTACACTTCCTCAATTGATAAAAGCACTTCTTTTACTGCTTGCAAATACTCCTTTTCTCCCGGATGTTTTGCCTCTAGCGCTGATAAAATAACTTCAGTCTTCATAGCATTTATATTCTTTAAAAGGATAACATTCTGTTGGCAAATGTAGGTAATTCTTTGGAATGACCAAGAGTTTCGCTTACTTTTTATCAGTGAAAACCTAAAAATCTTCAGTTAGAGTCAGAATGCGTACTTTCATGTTTCAATAGTTATTATTTTTCCTTACATTTGACTCGAATAATTCTATCAGAATCTATTATGAGCGGTATACCGAACTTAAAAGACTTGGTGTTCAGAGACACCCCGTTTGCCAATCTAATGAATAAGCGTATATATAATGTATTGCTTATCGCTACGAAATATGATTCCTTCATGCTGGAAGATGACGGGCGTGTAGATGAGCAGATATTTAACGAATATACTCCTTAAGCCTCCGTTACCCACCCCGGTTTACGCAGGTGACTACCGAGGAGGAGGCTTTGAATGAGTTGAAGAACCGGAACTTCGAATTGATCATTTGCATGCCGAATATGGATAACCGGGATATATTCGCTGCGGCGAGCGAGATAAAGGTGCATTATCCGAATATCCCGATCGTTGTATTGACTCCTTTCTCGAAAGAGGTGTCTAAGCGGATCGCCAACGAGGATCTGAGCGCTATCGATTATGTGTTCAGCTGGTTGGGTAACTCGGAGTTGTTACTGGCGATTATCAAGTTGATCGAGGATAAGATGAACGCTCCGGACGATACGGCCAGCGTGGGCGTACAGATCATCTTGTTGGTGGAGGATTCCATTCGTTTCTATTCGTCCGCTTTGCCTCATTTATATAAGTTCGTGCTGGAGCAGAGCCAAATGTTCGCGAAGGAGGCGTTGAACGATCACCAGCGTACGTTGCGTATGCGGGGTCGTCCGAAGATCAAATTGGCCCGGAATTACGAGGAGGCGGTACGTATTTTTGATCAGTATCGGGATAATATGTTGGGTATTATCTCGGATATGAGTTTTATGCACAATGGCGTGAAAGATCCGTATGCCGGTTATAAGTTCGGACAGTATGTACGGAAAACGGGTTTGATCATTCCTTTCGTGCTGGAATCTTCGGAGGCCAGCAACCATGTGTACGCGAAGGAACTGAACGCCTCGTTTATCGATAAGAATTCCAAGAGTTACCCGCAGGATTTGAAAAAGAAGATCATGCAGCGTTTCGGCTTCGGCGATTTCGTGATCCTGAATCCGCATACGAAAGAGGAGATCATGCGCATCAAGGATTTGAAAGACCTTCAAAAGAAAGTCTTCCAGATTCCCGACGATTCGTTGGTTTACCATCTCTCCCGGAATCATTTCTCCCGTTTCTTTTATTCCCGTGCCATGTTTCCGCCCGCCGAGGTTTTGAAGCATGTGGACGTGAGTGACTATAAGGATATGGATGAGGCTCGGAAATTGATTTTCGACTTGATCGTGCAATATCGCCGGATGAAGAACACGGGTGTCGTGGCGGTTTATCAGAAGGATCGTTTTGATGAGTATAGTAATTTTGCCCGTATCGGTGACGGTTCGCTGGGAGGTAAGGTAGAGGTCTTGCCTTTATCGGTGCGATGGTGAAGCGATACCCTAAGCTGGAGAGTGATAATTTTGCCGTGAATATCCCGAAGACGGTCGTGATCTGTACCGATATCTTCGACGAGTTCATGGAGACGAACGAGTTGTATCCGGTAGCGCTGGGCGATGCGGACGACGAGACGATCCTCCGGTATTTCTTGCGGGCCAGCTTGCCTCCCGTTTAATCGAGGACTTGATGGCTTTCTTCGATGTGGTGAAAAGCCCGATCGCCGTGCGTTCCTCCAGCCTGCTGGAAGATTCGCATTATCAACCTTTCGCCGGGATCTATTCTACGTATATGGTACCTAAGATCGAGGAGAAATACGATATGCTCCGTACGGTGAGCGACGCTATCAAGGCGGTGTATGCCTCTGTCTTTATAAGGACAGTAAGGCGTATATGACGGCTACCTCGAACTTGATCGATCAGGAGAAGATGGCTATCGTCTTGCAAGAAGTGGTGGGCTCCCGTTATAATGATCATTCTATCCGACGATGTCGGGCGTGGCCCGTTCCTTGAATTTCTATCCGATCGGTAACGAGAAGGCGGAAGATGGGATCGCGAATATCGCCTTGGGATTGGGTAAGTATATCGTCGACGGCGGGCAAACCTTGCGTTTCTCTCCCCGACATCCCCATAGTATCTTGCAGATGAGTACGATGGATTTCGCTCTTAGGGAAACGCAGACTCGTTTCTATGCCTTGGATTTGAAGAATATGGCGGAGGCTTTCTCGGTGATGATGCCTTTAACTTGGTGAAGCTGGGTTTGAAGGACGCTGACGCTGAAGGTTCCTTGAAATATATTGTCTCTACATACGATCCGTACGATCAGATTATCCGTGACGGTTATTATCCGGGCGGTCGTAAGATCCTTTCTTTCGTGAATATCCTACAGCATGACGTATTCCCGCTGGCGGATACGTTGGATCAGATCTTACGGATCGGGCAGCAGGAAATGGGTCGTCCGGTCGAGATTGAGTTCGCTGTCAACATGGACCCTTCGGATCATACAAGGGCGACTTTCTATCTGTTGCAAATCCGTCCGATCGTAGATAATAAAGAGATTATGGACGAGGATCTGAGCTTGGTGAAGAACGAGGAAACCATCCTTCTTCTACCAGTGTTTTGGGGCATGGTATCGTTGGCGACGTACAGGATATTATCTATGTGAAGACGGGCGCTTTTAATTCATCCAATAATCAGTTGATCGCTTATGAGATCGAGAAGATGAACCGTTCGTTCACCGATCAGGAGAAAGGATACGTATTAGTCGGCCCCGGCCGATGGGGGAGCAGCGACTCTTGGTTGGGTATTCCGGTGAAATGGCCGCATATCAGTAACGCACGGGTGATCGTGGAGTGCGGATTGGAGAATTATCGGGTAGACCCGAGTCAAGGTACCCATTTCTTCCAGAACCTGACTTCGTTCGGAGTGGGCTATTTTACGGTTAATCCATTTAAGGGAGATGGTTGGTTCGATGAGGCGTTCTTGAATGCGCAACCTGCCGTAGAGGAGACGGAATATCTTCGTCATGTACGTTTTGATGCTCCGATTACGATTAAGATGGATGGGAAGAAAAGTCTTGGCGTGGTATTGAAACCATAAAAAGATAGCGTTTCAAGAGAAGATAGTTGTTTGTGGATTTGCGAGACGAGCCGGTAAGACGGGGCTCGCGAATCCATTTTTTATTTCAAGTGGAAAGTGGCAAGAACCGCTTTGTGGTCGGTAGGCCAGATTCCAAGGGGAGTCATGATCGGGTCGGAGGTCTCTTCCGTCTCTCTTTGCCCACGGAGGATGTCACCTTTCGGACCGATGATACATACATCTGTAAGCGTTAATCCCTCGAATGGAGCGTAATGGATGAAATCGATGCGATCTCTATCGTCCGCTTTCGGCGACCAAACTAATTTCTCTAAAGCGATATCCTTACAGTCCGCCGGGCAGGTAAGTCCCGGATGAGTTACAGGGTTCGGGAAGATCTCACGGTACGTATCTTTGAAGCCGTCTTTCTCCAGCATGACGGATACGTGCCAAGGAACAACCAATCCTTGGTGGTCTCTCATCTCTTTGGTCGCCTCGGTCCAGTCCAGATGGGAAGGCTCGTTAAAGTCCCCTCCGAGGATAACGATCCGTCCAGCTTCCCGATCCTTTTTCGCCTCTTTTAGGAAGCAAGCGATAGCGTCGTCACGGACAGATTGTTCGTTCAACCATAGGAGTGTATCCAGATTGGTGACAGGAGGTTCCTCGTCCCATGTATTTCCGTCGTATCCACGGGCATCGTAATAAGCGCAATTGCGATAATCCAGATGGGCGGTGTAAAGAGCTACCTCGGTATCGCCGATGTGGGTAATGGCCTTGTACATACTACCCCTGTCATCGTTCAAGGGATAGACGGTCGTGCTATCTGTGATCGGGTAGCGGCTTAACAGACCGGAATCCTCGGTGTAGAAAGAATAGTACGTTTGTCCTCTTTGCTGCAACGCTTCCACGATCCGGTCGCAAAAACGGGTCTGATGATAATTACGTACCTCGCTTAACGTAACGAAATCAGCGTTACTTCTTACGATCTCGTCAGCGATAGCGTCAAAGCCTCCTTTTACGACAGCGCCTTCCTGCCAGATGTTGAATTGAAGAACCTTGAAAGTCTTCTCTTGCTGGCAAGAGCTGAGGCCCAGCGCGATCAACAAGAGTAAGTAGATAAAACTAGTTTTTTTCATGTGTGAAATATTTTGTTAGATGTTTTGTCGTAGCCATTCCTCGGCGGCGGCCAAGGTTTCCGGCTTGCCGATATCCAATAGTTTTAGGTTATCCGCCATATAAGCCTGATATCGGTTTTGGCGCAAATAGCCAGATAGAAGTTAATGATAGAGAACTTTCCGGTCCATTCTTCCATCAGCTCCAATATCTTGGGCGAGAGTACGTGGATTCCGCTAAAGGCGTACTCGTTGTGTTGATCCGGGTCAAAATAGGGATAGTAAGATTTTACCTCGCCGGTCTCATGATTACGCCAACCACACAGTCTATTCTCCTTATTAAATAATAGATAACGTGAGGTATTGCGCTGGCTGACGAGTAAGGTAGCCAACGGGTTCGTTTGTACATGGGTATCGTATAGTTTCTTGAGATCCACGTTCGATAAGATATCGACATTATGTATCAAGAAAGGCTCGTTCCCGCATAAAAGAGAAGTGGCCTTCTTGATTCCTCCTCCCGTATCCAGCAGATAATCGCTCTCGTCCGAGATTTCGATCCGGACACCGAAGTTGTTGTTCGCCTCCAGAAAATCCACGATCTGGTTGCCTAAATGGTGGATATTGATCACGATCTGGTCGAAACCGGAGGATTTCAGTTTCAGTATGACGTGTTCTAGCATCGGTTTGCCCCCGATAGGTATAAGCGCTTTGGCGTTGTGATCGGTTAACGCTTCAGTCTGGAACCAGTACCGGCCGCGAAAATCATAGCTTTCATAATGTAGGGTTAAAGAGTTGTTCTATATTTTGTTCTCTATGTACTAAATGTACTTTTACTCCGAACTTGGTGTTAAGATGTTCCGCCAGATGCTGTGCGGAATAGACCGAACGGTGCTGTCCTCCCGTACATCCGAAACAAATCATCAAATTGGTGAATCCACGATCCATATATCGTTTTACCGAGGCGTCTACGATATGGTAGACATGCTCGAGGAAGTTCGTGATCTCCCCGTCATCCTCCAAGAACTGGATCACTGGCTCATCCAAACCGGTGAAATGGTTGTAACGCTCGTATTTACCGGGGTTATTTATCGCACGGCAATCGAATACGAATCCACCTCCGTTCCCGCTAGGGTCGTTCGGGATTCCTTTTTTATAGGCGAAGCTCATGACCTTTACTTCCAGCATATGTTTCTGGATATCGTCCGTGAATTGTTTCAACCCGGTAAGCTCACGAAGGACGGAGCATAAATAGGGATATTCCGGATAGTCATTCTTCAATAACTGCCGCAGGTTCTCGATTGCGAACGGGACGCTTTGGATGAAATGGGGTTTTTTCTCGAAATATCCCCGGAAACCATAAGCCCCCAATACCTGCAAGGTCCTAAACAGGACGAAATGGCGCAGCTGGCTATGGAAGTAAGCTCGTCTACCGGGATATATTTACGTAGGGCCGTGATATAATCCGATAGTAATTCATTCCTCAGATCCTCCGGATATTTCGCTTTCGCCTGCCAAAGGAAGGAAGCCACGTCGTAATAAACCGGGCCTTTTCGTCCACCTTGAAAATCAATAAACCAAGGCTCTCCGTCCTTTACCATAACATTGCGTGACTGGAAATCACGGTATAGGAACGTGGCGGATGAACTGCGTAACAATACGTCGCTCATCTTCAAGAAATCATCTTCCAGACGGTTTTCTTGAAACTCCATCCCGGTAGCCTTTAAGAAACAGTACTTGAAATAATTCAAGTCCCAAAGGATAGACCGTTGGTTGAACTCGGCTTGCGGATGGCAATACGAGAAATCGAAACCGTCGGACCCCAAGAACTGGATGTCGGGGAGTTTGGTGATCGTCTTGTGTAATAAACGGCGTTCCTCCTCGTCGAATACACTGCTTTTACGGCCTTTCTCGATGGCGTTGAAAAGAAGCGTATCTCCTAAATCTTCTTGGATATAAAATGAATGGTCGTCCGAGCTGGCATATACTTGCGGTACGGGTAAGCCCTTCCCCCGGAAATGTTTTGCCATATAGATAAAAGCCTCGTTCTCCTCAATAGAAGTGCCACTAACTCCAATCAACGTCTCAGGACCTTTTATCCTGAAATACCGGCGGTTAGAGCCGGATGACGGTAACTCCGTTATTTCCTCTGCCGGTGATCCGGTATATGATTGGTATAGCTTCCTAAGTTCTTCTGTTATCATACTTATCGATTTACGGCACTAAGATACCGCTTTTTAATTGAAAATTAAGAATTGAAAATTGAAAATTGGGACTTCGTCGGAAATAAGAAAGGGGAATAGCCTCTCAAAGCCTATCCCCCTCGCTTATATGATCATCAATCGCTCCTCTCTAACTAATTTCAATTCTCAATTCTTAATTTCAATTACCTAGAGTATTCCTTGTGCCATCATAGCCTTAGCTACCTTCATGAAGCCGGCTACGTTGGCGCCTTTCACGTAGTTTACGTAACCATCCTCTTGCTTTCCGTATTTTACGCATTGCTCGTGGATGTTTTCCATGATGCTTTGAAGTTTCTGGTCTACTTCCTCGCTGCTCCAGCTTAACTTCTGTGCGTTCTGAGTCATCTCAAGACCGGAAACGGATACACCACCTGCGTTAGCGGCCTTACCCGGAGCGTAAAGGATCTTGGCCTCAAGGAATGCGTCGATAGCTTCTGGTGTAGAAGGCATGTTAGCACCCTCGGATACGGCGAAGCAACCGTTGGCCAATAAAGTCTTGGCATCGTCGCCGTTCAACTCATTCTGGGTTGCGCTCGGCATAGCGATGTCGCATTTCTCTCCCCAAGGACGAGCGCCTTGTACATATTTGCATCCGTATTGCTCCGCGTATTCACGGATACGGCCACGATACAAGTTCTTCAACTCCATGATATAATCCAGTTTCTCACGGTCGATACCATCCGGATCATAGATATAACCGTCGGAATCAGACATCGTGACAACTTTCGCTCCAAGACTGATTAATTTCTCTACCGTATATTGAGCCACGTTTCCGGAACCTGATACACAAACTACCTTGTCCTTGATATCAATGTTGCGGGTTTTCAGCATCTGCAACAAGAAATATACGTTTCCGTAACCTGTAGCTTCCGGACGGATCAAGGAACCTCCGAACTCGATACCCTTACCCGTGAATGTGCCCGTATTCTCACGAGCCAATTTCTTGTACATTCCATACATATAAGCCACCTCACGTCCGCCTACACCGATATCGCCGGCGGGAACATCCGTGTCCGGACCGATATGGTGCCATAACTCAAGGATGAAGGCTTGGCAGAAACGCATGATCTCAGCGTTTGACTTTCCTCTCGGGCTAAAGTCGGAACCTCCTTTACCACCACCCATCGGCAATGTAGTCAGTGAATTTTTAAACGTTTGCTCAAAAGCCAAGAACTTAAGGATCGATTGGTTTACGGAAGCGTGGAAACGGATACCGCCTTTGTACGGGCCGATAGCGTTGTTGTGCTGGATACGGTAACCCATGTTCGTCTGGATTTGTCCCTTATCGTCCATCCAAGTTACACGGAAAGAGAAAATGCGATCGGGGATACAAAGGCGCTCGATCGGGGATACAAAGGCGCTCGATCAAGTTGCTTTTCTCAAATTCCGGATGCTCGTTGTAAGCTTCCTCGATAGTCCCTAAAACCTCTGATACTGCTTGATGATATTCCGGTTCGTTCGGAAATCTTCTTTCAAGTTGTCTAAAACTTCACTTGCCTTCATGACTGAATTTTATATTTAGAATGTTATACCATTTTGTTATCCGTACGCCGTTTGTTTAACGACGTGGCAAAGGTAAGCTAATTTTTGACACTAGCAAATAATTGAAAGAGAAAATGCGTAAAAAATATCATTTAGATATATTAAGTTTGAAAAAACGACGAAATGTTATTCATCTCTATGCTTGAAACTCTTATAGATCGGAACGAACACAATGATAGCGGAGGCTACAAGGGCAAATATGACGTCGAAATTGATCGTTTCGCTGTATACAAGCAGCATGTAGCATAAGACACCCCATAGTAAGGTGATACATACGGCTTGACTATTTGTTATCTTTCTGCGTGCCATTGATTACATTTGTTTAGTTTGAGGAAATAAGCGATCCGAAGTAAATCACCAAAGCCAAAAGACAGCTATGATGACGAATAGGATCATGATTTGTTTCTCTAAGGGATATTTTCGTAGAAAAGGGATATGACGTGCGAATCCGGCGACTTGTTCTACCGGTTCCGCTTGCTCGTCTTCCCGGGGTAGGTCGTAACCGCCTTCCTCCATGATCTTCATGGCTCGGGGAACGTCGCTTTCCAGAATCTCCACCCGTGCGCCGCCTACGTCTACGTAACCGGCCATGATCTGGCTGCTTAACTCATTGCGGAGATAACATTCTATCCCTTCCGACCTCAACAGGGCCATCAGCGGTTGGGCATCCGCCGGATAGGTGAACCGGGCTATTTCTACGATCTTGTCCATGGTATTTGTTTTTCTGCAAATGTAAGTAGACAATCACGAATTAACCGTGTTTTTATTGTAATTTACTTTTTTATACGTGAAAATATGAAACAGTATGATTTAGCGGAGGGTATGCGGATGTATATAGCCCGATTGAGAGAGCAAGGACGTTATTCGTCCGCCAAGAGTTATCAAGATGCCTTGAATTCATTCCTGCGTTTTTGTGGGCAGGAGGTGATTCCTTATACCGTATCGACCGGGAAATGCTTTTGAGGTATCAAGACTATTTGCGGGACCGGGAATGCTCGTGGAATACGGTGTCTACCTATATGCGTAGGATTCGCCGTGTGTATGGGTTGGCGATGGAGAATGGGGAGGCTCCTTTTCCCCGTTATTTGTTCAAGGGAATTTTCATGGGAGTGAAAAGCAAACAGAAGAAGCGTTGCCTACGGAATCCTTGCGTTTGTTGATGACCGCTCCGTTGGATGATTCGGGGCTGCGGAAAACACAGCGGGCATTGTGTTTGATGTTCTTGTTTTGCGGTATGGCGTTTGTCGATTTCGCTCATTTGAAAAAGAGTGATATCCGGAATGGTGTCTTGAGGTATAACCGCCAGAAGACGGGTACACCGATGTTGGTCGAGATACAGCCTGTGGCCAAGGAGTTGTTGGCTGCGTTAATGACCGACACGCTTAGGGATTCTCCTTATCTATTCACTTTCTTGAGTGGGACGAAAACGGGTGAAGAGGCCTTCCGGGAATATACCTCTGCCTTGGCTGATTTCAACAGTTCCTTGAAGGAACTGGCAAATGCCTGTGGTGTGACGGAAATGGTTACCTCGTACTCAATCCGTCACTCTTTCGCTACGACCTTGAAGGAACAGGGTGTACCGATCGAGATGATCAGCGAATTGCTGGGACACCAATCAATCAAGACGACGCAAATCTATTTGAAGAGCTTCTCTTTGGATAAGATGTCTGCGGTGAACAAGGCTTGCTTCGAGAGCATATATAATAATGTATCAAAGGTGGGGTAGGCGATCGGCTACTTGGGAAGTAGCGTAAAAGATAGGAAATGATTATTACCCAGTTGTAGAGACGGAGCGTGCTCCGTCTCCCACCGTCTGGCAGTAATTTAAAATACCCATTTGAGGGGATGAGACGGGACACGCCCCGTCTCTACACGATGTTCGTACGATTTTTTTGGAGACGTGATGATGCAGGAAATATGAGGTCGTTCGTCTCCATTGTCGTGCCCATACACCACGAATAGAAACGAAAAATCGAGGAAAGATAAATTCAGAAAACAAACAAAGCTTACACAAAGCCTAAAATTGTTTGTTAATTCGGTGTTTTTACTA
>ENA-OQIC01001026-OQIC01001026.1-human-gut-metagenome-genome-assembly--contig:-NODE-1026-length-10580-cov-2.221276_pt1 | contig 10580 bp, 10 predicted proteins | sample MGYA00242572_ERZ504736 | MGnify/ENA primary metagenome ERZ504736 (study PRJEB26092, sample SAMD00036201) | human gut metagenome | host: Homo sapiens | study: EMG produced TPA metagenomics assembly of... | reverse complement strand
CACGCATACGAGTGTCTGACCGCCGCCTTTCGTTGCCTTGTGCACATGCCAGTTGTTGCGGCAGCCCGGCTCGAAGGTCACATTTACCACGGGGACTCCGTCCGTTACCACGGGAGCCGTGTAGCTCTGGCCGATGAAATACTTGGCATAGGCATCGTTGGGTTTCCCCACGGGGAAAATGATGGTTTGCGCGTACGCTTCGAGCGAACCTGCCGCTACGCTGTCTGCATTACCGTCGGTCCAAACTTCTTTTGCCATACGGAAAGCCGCCCACGCTTTCGGCCAGCCCGCGTAGAATGCGGCATGGGTGAGTATTTCGGCTATCTCGGTTCGGGTCACTCCGTTCTTCTTCGCCGATTCGAGATGGTACTTGAACGACGAGTCGGTCAGCCCCTGCGACATTAGGGCGACCACGGTTACGATGGAACGGTCGCGGAGCGAAAGCAGATTGTTCCGGCTCCACACTTCCCCGAAAAGAATATCATCGTTCAAACGTGCAAATTCGGGGGCAAATTCTCCGAGCGCATCGCGTCCGGCAGTCTGTTGGATTTTTACTTGTGATTTTGCCATGATCGGAAAAATTAAAGTCAATAATAAAGCTAATGATGCTACTTTTGTTTTCATACGATATGATTTTTAGTTCGACATTTCCAAGACAACCGACAGGTCTTTCCTGTTTCCGATACAAAAGTACGGGCATTATTCCACAACAGCTTTGCTGCAAGGCTCAAACTGTTTTGTCCTGAAGTTCATCTTACCATGAAGGAGCGACACCATAAGCCTCCTTGTATATCTTGGAGAAATGCGACAGGTTCTTGAAACCCACATCGAAGCAGGCTTCCGTCACTTTCTTCTTGCCTGATTTATCAGCCGTGCGCGGCTTCCAGACGACGTTTGATAATCCACTTTTGCGGTGTCAGGTTGCTGACTTTGGCAAAGTCCCGCTTGAAGGTAGCCATGCTGCGTCCCGTGTAACTGGCGATTTCCTCCAGAGAGAGATCACACATGTAGTTCTCGTTCAGATAGTCGAGAATGTCGATTTTCCACGGCTCCACGAAGTCGAACAGCGACGCATAGAGATTCCGGTCTGTATTAAGCAGTACATATATCCCTTCTACCATTTTCAGCTTCAGTACGTCTTCGGACGGTTTTTCGCCTGCATCGAAATAGGGTATGACCGATTCGAACAGCGAACGGATATCAAGCCTGTTACTGGGCAACACGCGCAGGCTTACCTTCTCACGTTCGGAGTCGTTCGGAATCTGTTGCCGGTTAAGCGTCTGGTAAAATTCTCTTAGAAACGGTCTTGAGAACTTCAGTACGACAGAACGGTAAGGCTTTCCGTCCTCTACCTTTTTCTGCAACCACATCCGGTTATCGCGCCGCATGAAAGCACAATCCCCCGGATGCAACACGGTTTTCTTACCACGTTCCTCTATCTCCAACTCACCGGAGCACAAATAAATAAGCGTATGCTCCCTGTTTTCGTGGGCGCATCCCCGGTCATCGGTGAAATAACTTGCTATAAGCACGTTCGAGCAATCGAATACATCTAATCGTTCCATATTGTCAGTCTTTAATTTTCGCAAATATAACGCATTCCAACCATAAAGTTTTTGTTGTAAGGCTCAAATTTGCAAAACGGATAAAATATTTTTGTACGCTTGACCTCGTATAGCAGCTGTTACCTTACAGACTACAGTACAACACATTACGGTTTCAACGGGCCATAAAAGTACGATGCCGTAGCACCGCCGTCGATCAGAAAGTCCGCTCCCGTGATAAATGCCCCTCTGTCGCTCATAAGTAGTTCGGCAACATTGGCAACCTCGTCCGCGGTTCCGGGGCGTCCTGCCGGACATTTGGCGAACATGTTTTGTAAAAATCACCTCGCTGCCCGTTGAACTCGTCGATAGCCAAGGGAGTTACAATGATACCAGGTGAAATGGAGTTGATTCTTGCCCCGCGCTCGCCCCATTTCACAGCTTCGGCCATTACACGTTTCACGTTACAACGCTTGGCCATCTGGTAAGCGTGTAACGTATCCTTGATACTATCCGGTTGCAGCATGTCGAGCGAGAGCAATTCTTCGGCAGGAGTCGTGGCCAGTAGCATATCCTCCTCGATGGTCAGTGCGGGCATCCGATGCCCTGACTGGCTGGAAATCGTTACCCCGACACCGTTTTCTTTAATAACCTTCCCAACTTCTTCGAGCAGGACAGCCGTTCCGTACAGATCGACTTTCAGAATCGTTTCGATGGAAGCCTGACTCGGTGATACGCCCGCCGTATTGACGAGCATTGAAATTTCACCATGTTTCCGTGCAACCGCAATCAAGTTCAAAATGGACTCCCTTGAAGAGAGATTCATTTCGACGGGTACTGCATCAAATCCCGCCTCATTCAATATACGGCAAACAGCCTCGGTACTCTCCGGGTTCAGTCTCCGACAACGATCTTTTTCCCATATCCCATACGGCGCTATCGCCATTCCTATCTGACCGGCACCGGTCAATATCATTACTTCTTTCTTCATATTTACTTTTTCTTTATTCTTTGATAACGTGATTTTTTATCTCATTGCCGGTTTATTCTTCATTTTGTTCCAGCACACGGGCCATCCGCTCCAACTTCAACAAGCAGTGTTCGGGGCAAGGCAATATTCAGACGGATAAATCCCTCGCCGCCGGATCCGTACATCGTACCTGAATTGATCATCAATTTTTGTTCCTCTTGCAGGCGCAAGGTCATAGCATCCGAACCGATACCGAGTGCTCGGCAGTCTATCCATACTAAGTAAGTTCCTTCGAGTGGTAACACGGGATATTGCGGTAACCGCTGCTCAAAAAAGTGGCAGAGATATTCGTAATTCCTACGCAAGTATTTGCGCAAAGCATCGAGCCACTCTCCACCCTCGTTATAAGAGGCGATTGTAGCGATTACGCCGAACGGGTTGACATCGCACACTTCATTGATGTTGATGGCGCGGTCAATACGACGACGTACATCATCATCGGCCGCAATGATATTGGCAATTTGCAGTCCGGCAAGATTGAATGCCTTACTCGGTGAAACGCAAGTCACGGAATTTTGTTGGAAGCGTTTAGACAGGGAAGCAAAAGGAGTATAGTCATACCCCTCATAGGTCAGTTCGCAATGAATTTCATCTGCCACAACAAACACTCCGTTGCGCAAACAGATGTCTCCGATATGCCGCAGCTCTTCCGGCGTCCAGACCCGTCCGACCGGATTGTGAGGATTACATAGTAATAGGATTTTCGCCTTCGGATCAGCCACCTTTGCTTCGAGGTCGTCGAAGTCGATTGAGTAGCGACCATCTCGGTAAATGAGGTTATTGGCCGACAGTTCGCATCCGTCGTTACGAATCGACGAATAGAAGCAGTTGTATGCCGGAGTCTGGACGATTACCTTGTCGCCCGGTACGGTCAGGGCTTTGATAATGGCCGACAGAGCCGGTACGACACCGCTTGTATAGATAATCCACCGGGGATCTATCCGCCAACGATGACGGCTCTCGAACCACCGGACGACCGCATCGTAATAGGTTTCGGGTACTTTGGTATAACCGAAAATACCGTGTGCAACCCGCCTTTGCAAGGCTTCTACAATGCGGGTGCGTACGGAAATCCATATCCGCTACCCACATAGGTAGCACATTTTTCTCTTTGGGAGTATCCCATTTGTAGGAGTTCGTCCCGCGACGCAGGACAATCGTATCGAAATCGTATTTCATAACTTATCTATTTATTCATAATTTATAAATCCAGTTACTGCCCCAAAGTCTCGCGAGGAAGATTACTCCCCGGAAACAAAGCTCGATGCACATGGCAAGCCACACGCCGCGTAGTCCCATCGTGGGAGCAAGCCATGCCGCCAGTGTCAGTCGCACGCCCCAAATGCTGCCGAAGTTCATCAGACTGGGTACGAATGTATTACCCACACCTACGAATACACCGTAGGCAACGATAGATGCCGCAAACATCGGCTCTGCAAAGGCTTCTATCCGCAGAATCTCGATTCCCAACGTGCGGATTTCCTCCACGGGAGTCATCACTCCGATGATTTGTGGAGCTGCCATATACATCAATGCTCCCATGACACCCATAATCAACATTCCCGACCAGACGGTAATATTGGTGAAACGACGGAGCAACCGGATACGGTTCGCTCCGAGGCTCTGACCGACCAACGTCGTGGCAGCCTCCGAGATACCGTAGCCGGGCATATAGCAGAGACTTTCGGCAGTGATGGCGAACGAGTTGGCGGCAATGGCGATGATACCGAGTGGAGCGACGATCACCGTCGTTGCAATCTGCGCCCCGCAAATGGCCATGTGCTCGAATCCCATCGGCAGGGAGATGCGGAAAGCTTTACGCAGCGTCTCTTTTCGAGGTAGGAAACTTCCCCATTCTCCGGATAGTCTCAACATGGGCGAGCGATGGCAAAGATACCACATCATTCCTCCGGCAGTGATGAGTTCGGCCAGCACCGTTCCCAATATCGCGCCTTCCACGCCCAAGCCTGCGCCTGGAGCGGTAAATTCCACCCCTAACCATTCCACCTGCCTCGAAGGGAAAATCAGGAAGAAGTTGAACACGATATCCAGAAGACACATCAGCACGTTCAGCATACTGGGCACACGCATATTTCCACTGCATCGCAACATGCCACCCGCAAGGAAATTCAACTGCAAGGCAGGAAGGAAAAGTGCGAATATCCAAAAGTAGAGGGATGAATCGCTCCGTATTACTTCATCACCGCCCAACCAGCCGGGAAGCATACCACTGATGGAAATGCCGACAGCCGCCAACAATGAGCTGAAAACCAATGTGGCAGCAATCGACTGGCGGAGTATCTTTCGTGCTCCCACGAAATCCCCGGCTCCGATTTTATGCGCTACTTGAACGGAGAAGCCCGTTGCGGCGGCTGCACACAGCTCCCAAAACAGCCATGTCGTGGTCGAGACCAATCCGATGGAAGCAGCGGCATTCGCGCCCAGGCTGCCCACCATCGAGGCATCAATATACTGCATGGCGATGGAAGATATCTGTGCCATAATGGCAGGAACACTGAGGTATGCAGTCAGGCGCAACTGTTGCCCCAGTGTCATCTGCTTCCCTTCGCGGATAAGCGATAGCAGGTAATCTGTCTTTCCCTTTCCTGTTCCCATCAGGTTATGTACAAGGGCATTAGTCTGTGAAACAAGTTTTCTCGTCCCAGAGTTTCAGCTTGCAATCGGCGGGAGCCTTGATATTCTCGTCAAGGATAATCTCCCCGTACTCTCGGCGGTGATACAGCCCGTTCGCGGATTCTTCACCCCACCTATTGCGCCTTTGATGGTCGCCTGCACCGAACTGTACTCGAAAGCCCGGTCGCAGTCGGGGCCGAACGTACAATTTTCCAATACGAGGTCGTGGGCGTAGCAGAGCGGCTGCTCGCCGGTAATGTGACAGTTTACCAACCGAAGGTTGTGCGAATGCCAGCCAAGTATTCACCGTTGAGTTCTGAATCGTAGATTGTCACATTCTCCACTTCCCCAAAGGCATCTTTCGTGGTGATTTTGGCATTGCGCAGTTCCACATTCTTCACGTACTGGAATACGTATTTACTGTCACTCTCCAATCCGTCTATGCGGATATTGCTGCTGAACATGAACGGATAAGTGCCGCCATGCAGTTTCAGATTTTTGATGTCCAAATTCTTGCAACGCCAGAACACTTCGTCGGCATCTTTTATCTCTACGTTCTCAATTTCGATGTCGTGCATCTCGCGGAACATCTTGGGGGCGTCGATGCGTGTGTTCGTCATTTTCAGATTATCGGAGTACCACAGAGCCGAACGCCCGCCGACATCGAAGAAACAACGGTCGATAACGAAACCGTGCACGTGCCAGAAGGGATAATTTCCCTCGAACCGGCAATCAACGGCTTCGATGTTGCTGCATTCCTTGATGGCTGATTCTCCGGCACGGATAATTACATTCTCCAAACGTAAGTCATGTGATTCGAACAAAGGTCTTTCACCTCCGAATTCTGCATTTGATATTACTTTCATACTTCCTTATTTTTAATTATTATTCATATTCAACCTGTAACAACGCAAAAGTACGAAGCTCCCTCCATAACAACTTTGCTTCAAGGCTCAAACTGCTTTGTTCTGAAGTTCACCTTGTAATGGAGAGGTAATATTTTATCTCTCTGATGCAAAAATAGATGGTATCTGCCACATGCTTTGTAGACGAATTCCCGGTATTCATACCCAAATTACGGATTATGCTTATGCCTATTCTACACAAATTGCCTAAAGCCTAATCTAACTCTGTTTTAACGTGTAGTAGTGGATTATATTATTCCGATACCGGCTCTTTGGTCCAAACGATTGAATGAAGTTACCAATTGACCGAAGAAGAAACAAAATCTGGATTTTGGGGATTCCCGATAAGGGGCTGTCCTTTGTCAAGGGCCCGCAGTATCTCCATTTCGTTATCGAACATTTCGAGATTTTCCTTCATACGTTCGATGTGTGTCGTTTTTGGGATAACAACCATACCCGACTGGATCTGAAAGCGCTATACCACTTGGCGTACCGTCTTGTGATAGCGGTCGACGATATACTGCAATACTCGTCATCGTAGATTTCATTGATCTTACTCTGTCCCAACGGGACCATCACTGAACTTGAATACCTTTGGCAAAAGTGTTGCCCACGACCTCCTGATGTTCCATGTAGGGATGAATCTTGATCTGGTTGACGACAGGCTTGATACGAGCGTATGCCAGCAATTCGTCCACATGATGCGGATTGAAGTTGCTCACCCCGATGGCACGGATCTTCCCCACATCGACATACTTTTCCATGATTCTCCATCTCCCCTTGACCTTTCTGGCTACCGGCCAATGAATCAGCATCAGGTCAACATACGTTCCCCCGAATGCTTCAATAGTCCGGTCGAGCGACTCGCGTACCTTTCCGCTACGTACGGCATCGGGAGAGACTTTCGAAATAATGAACACTTCACTCCGGCCGATACCGCTTTCCTTGATTCCGTACCACACTTCGGCCTCGTTGTCGTAGCCTTGCGCCGCATCGACCAAACGGTATCCCAGTCCGATGGCGCGTTTCACACACTCTGCGGCAGTCTCCTTGAGAGTAGACGTGCCGACACCCAACTGCGGCATCTCTATCCCGTTGTTCAGCACGACACGGAGAATGGCAGGCAGTGTATCGGCCGTTCGAGCCGTTTGTCCGTTGTTGGAAGTTCTGCCCCACAACCTGTCAGTATGGTTCCTGTCAGGAAACACTTTTGTAGGACATGCCGACCAGCATCCTTTGGTCAGCGTGATAGATTACGATACCGTCACGCCCATCTTGCATACGCACAGCCAATTTTCAGTCTATGCACTTTATAAAGGGATGGGCGTTACTCTTCTCTCCGGACTTGTTGCATGGAACTCCGTTGGGTAATCACATCAAAGACTTCTCTTTCTTTTCTTATCAGTCCAATGAAGCCGGAGAGCACATCCGTTGTCATATCATCGATATGGCCAAAAGTAAACTTATCAACGGAGAACAAATCACGTAGACCGCTTATGACTTGGGGTTCGAATACCCGCAACATTTAAGTTGTATATTCAAAAAACAGACCGGACAGACTCTCTCGGAATACAGTAGAGATATAAGGGAACGAAAGTTCCGATAACCTTATCGATTACCGGAACTTCAGAAAAATCGAGAAAATGTCTGTCATGCAGGACACTCAATACCATAGAGTCGCTGTACTTCTTCCGGAGCGTGTAGGTCGAGAATCATATTGTATCCCATATTCATGGAAGCAATTGCGGCCATATCCTCCGGTGTCAGCATGAAATCCCCGATATTGAAATTCTCTTGCATCCGCTGCCGATGTACCGATTTGGGAATGGAGACAACTCCGCGCTGTAAGTGCCAGCGCAGTACGACCTGTGCTGCCGATTTATCATATTTGCGAGCGATACCGGTCAGAATATCGTCCGTGAACAATCCGTTCCGTCCTTCGGCCAAAGGTCCCCATGCCTCTGCTTGTATGCCGAGTTCCTGCATGGTCCGTATCGCATCGGTTTGCGGAGTATAAGGATGCACCTCTATCTGATTGACCGCCGGAATAACATTAGCATTATGGCATAAATCCAGCAATCTGTCCGGCTCGAAATTGCATACCCCGATAGCCCGCACACGTCCTTTCGCATAAAGTTTTTCCATAGCCCGCCATGCTCCGTAATAGTCGCCGAAAGGCATGTGGATCAGATAGAGGTCGAGGTAATCTAATCCCAAACGGGCGAGCGAAGTGTCTAATGCTCGCAATGTCCGTTCATAACCCATTTCTGAAATCCATGCTTTGGTCTGATGAACAGTTCCTCACGCGGAATACCACTTTTCCGAATAGCCATACCGACCGCCCGTTCATTTCCATAGACCGAAGCGGTGTCGATGAGCCGATAGCCGACGGCAAGCGCATCGGTAACAACTCTTTCGCACTCGGTGGCATCGGGTATCTGAAAGACACCAAAGCCTTGTATCGGCATCTTTACTCCGTTATTCAATTCTTTGAAATCCATACCATAATATCGTTATAATTAGTTTTTCAAGATATTCAATCATGATTGTAGATACACTCCGAATCCATTCCAATAACCTGAATAAAAAACATTATCTATTGCATGAAGTTATTGAGTTTGTTGGCCGGATTGAGCGGTGTCTGGTCGGACAATACCAACGATTTGACCATATGCAACGTTCCCTGCTTGTACTTCTGAAAGTGTTCCGAAGCGATATGCTGCTCGTATGCTTCACGGCTCGCATAGGTTTCGAGAATCGTTACTTTACAGGGATTCTCCTTTTCGCCGACAGCATACATCGTCAGTACGCCCGGTTCGGTACGCAGAGAGATTTCACCTACCTCGGTTGCATAGTTCATATACTCGTCAAGATACTGCGGATAAACCTCTATTTTCGACAGCCGTACGATACCATCGGTCGTCATCGGCTCTTTTACGCACATACCCGGCTTATCCGGATTCAGACATTTGCCGATGATCTCTCCTGTCGCAAGGTAGGAGTAGGTCGGGAACTCGAATAATACGGGTTTTAGTTTCGTATAGTCGAGTTTGCCATCGCTGTCAAGCACATCGGAAGCAGCGTATGTATTGACTATCGCGCAAATGAAATTGTCGAAACCGTCGGTTTCATAAATGTCCACCACTTCACACTCCATCGTGAGTGGTGATGCGTCTATAACGGGCGTATCGTTCTCTCCGATATGGTAAGCAAACACCTCCGACTTATCGACCGTCGCACCACTTACACTTCCTACATAGTCAGCTTTCGGTAACATCTCACGACTCACAAGATTGACGGAAAGTCGTTTTGATTTTTTAATACCTTGATTGGTATAATGACTTTTACTCATGCTGACCAGTATCCGGTCATGGCCGATGACTCCCGTGTGTCCTACCACAAGCCAGTTTACTTTCCCTTCGACCTCCGCCCCGACAACCGTCATTGGTTTGGGATAGAGTGCCAACAGATTTCCGAGATTTTTCTTGTTTGTCTCCATTATATCGGGTTGTGTAGTGTTCTCTTTCACGGCAGTGCTGCACGACAACATGACAAGCAGTGACAGAACACCTAAAATTATTTTTACCATGATTTATTTATCTATTTGACTTTCGGTGAACGGATCGGCACGATGCCCCATCAAATCGATTTTGGCATACTCCTTATCAAACTCCTCCATCTCCCAAGCTGAGAGACGGACCGTTCCCGCACCGAGCAGGTCATCCAAGTGTGCCGGATTGGTCGTTCCGGGTATCGGAGCAATCCACGATTTGCGAGATAACATCCATAGCAAAGCGAATTGCGCGAGTGTCACTCCCTTGCGCTCGGCCCATTTGCGAACCAAGGCGATAAGCGGCATATTGTGCTTCAAAGCTTCGGGCGTGAATTGCGGCAAGTTCCAACGCCGGTCTCCCTCGTAGAAACGGCTGTTTTCATTGATTATCCCGGTGAGAAACGCACGCCCCAGCGGACAATAAGGCACGAAGCCGATACCGAGTTTTTCCAATGTCGGGAAGATTTTGGTTTCAGCTCCCGCCACCAAATGGCATACTCGCTCTGCACGGCGGAAAGCGGGCAGACGGCATGCGCCCGACGGATGGAACGGGCACTCGCTTCCGACAGCCCCCAATGCAGCACTTTGCCCTCCTGCATCAAATCCTTGACAGTTCCGGCCACCTCTTCCATCGGCACTTTCGGATCGACACGGTGTTGATACAAGAGGTCGATATGGTCAGTATGCAGGCGTTTCAAAGAGCCCTCCACCGCCCGACGAATATGATCGGGACGGCTATTGATAGCAGTCGGTTGTTTCTCCTCGACACCGAAGCCGAACTTCGTTCCGATTTTCACTTGTCGCGAAACGGAGCGAGTGCTTCGCCGACCCACTCTTCGCTGGTGTAAGGCCATAAACCTCCGCCGTATCGAAAAAGTGACACCTTTGTCGTATGCCCGGCGAATCAGAGCGAT
>ENA-OQIC01001025-OQIC01001025.1-human-gut-metagenome-genome-assembly--contig:-NODE-1025-length-10581-cov-2.614693_pt1 | contig 10581 bp, 16 predicted proteins | sample MGYA00242572_ERZ504736 | MGnify/ENA primary metagenome ERZ504736 (study PRJEB26092, sample SAMD00036201) | human gut metagenome | host: Homo sapiens | study: EMG produced TPA metagenomics assembly of... | reverse complement strand
CATCTGCCTTACAAGCAGAGGGTCATAGGTTCGAGTCCTATTGGTCCCACTATCCATGAACTACATGGATGAATTTCATAACATATGGCGATGTAGCTCAGTTGGCTAGAGCATACGGTTCATACCCGTAGTGTCAGCAGTTCGAATCTGCTCATCGCTACTTCGGAAGACATATTCGATATGAATATGTCTTTTTTTAAAAACAAAAATCATGATAAAAGAGTGGAATCATGTTATAATAAAAACAAAAAAAGGAGAGCAAGAATATGCGTGTAGGAATGGGATATGATGTCCATCAGTTAGTAGAAGGAAGAGACTTGATCTTAGGCGGAGTAAATATACCATATGAGAAAGGATTATTAGGACACTCAGATGCTGATGTTCTGCTGCATGCGATCACAGATGCGATCCTTGGGGCAGCAGCATTAGGAGATATCGGAAAGCATTTTCCAGACACAGACCCTGCATATCATAATGCAGACAGCATGAAGTTGTTAGCAGAAGTTGTAAGATTGATCGAGGAAAAAGGATACGAGATTGGAAATGTGGATGCGACAGTCATTGCACAGAGACCAAAGTTATTAAATTATATTCCAACAATGAAAGAAAATATCAGTAAGACCCTCAAAGTAGATCCAGATCAGGTGAATGTCAAAGCAACGACAGAAGAACATTTAGGATTCACAGGAGAGGGACTCGGGATCAGTGCACAGGCAGTGTGTCTGCTTAATGAAACAAAATAAGAATAAAGGAAATAGCATGGAGATCGTTTATCAGAAAAACAAAGACAAACAGCCAGTATATGACATGTATCAGGAGATTTTTGAAGATCCAGAGCCGTTTGCACAGTATTATTTTGAAGAGATATATGCAACGAATCAAGTGATGCTGGCAGAAGAAGACAACAAGATCTTAGGAATGATCCATTTAAATCCATACCACATAAGAGCAGGAAAGAAGACATATACATTAAATTATATTGTAGCAGTTGCGGTGTGGAAGGAATATAGAAGAAGAGGCATCATGGCAGAGATGCTTAAGAAGTGTTTGAATGATATGCATGAGCAGCAACAGCCATTTACGTATCTGATGCCTGCGAATAAAGCATATTATGAACCATTTCAGTTTCGATTTGTGATGGACTGGGAAGAAACAATGATCGATGATCATAACATTTTATATACAGATGATACAACGGATAGAAATCATAAGATCGTTCATATAATGGCAGAAGATTATCAGACGATCCAGAATTTTTTAGAGCGGTTTATGGAACAATACAAGATATATACAGTTCCGGATGAACCATACCTGAGACGACTGGAAAAAGAAAGCCAGAGTGGAGATGGAAGCCTCTTAGCTATTATGAAGACGATCTGTTACAAGGCGTATTTGCAGAAAGTTTTGAAGAAGATGAAGTATATATCCGATGGGCGTATTCTTTAGAGCCAGAACATATGATTAACCAGATCAAACAACGACACAAAGGTAAGAAGATTTATATCACAGAAGGAAATTTATTCAAGGGAAATTCAACAGGAAAGGATTTTATACAAAGCAAAAAAGTACCAAGATCATGGCAAGGATCACGAACCTTGCTGCTTGGGGAGATATCTTGCAAGGAAAGAACGATTTTACATTCAGGATATTGGTGAAAGATCCATATATCAAGGATCAGAATGGAGTATTCCAGTTTCAATGTCTGAATCATAAGATATCCATTCAACGTGCAGACATACCACAAGATGAGACATTAGACATACACACAACGGATGCACAGGATGGGAAGATGAAATTTCAATCGACGAGCTGACACAGGTGTTTTTTGACTACGATGCAGGACAGATATTAAAAGAGCATGAGTATCTAAAAGATATCGTGCCGGCTGGCCCAATCTATATTTCAGAGGAGGTATAAGCCATGAAGTTAATGTTTATCGGAGCGGATCATGAAGTGACCGGAAGTTGCCATTATGTGGAAGCTTGCGGCAAAAGATTTATTGTTGACTATGGAATGGAACAAGGGTTAAATGTATACGAGAATGTTGATCTTCCAGTGAATGCAGGGAATCTTGATTTTATCCTGCTGACACATGCACATATCGATCATTCAGGACTGATCCCGCTGTTGTATGCAAAAGGGTTCAGAGGAAAGATCTATGCGACAAGAGCAACAACCGATCTATGTGAGATCATGTTGCAAGACAGTGCACACATTCAGGAATTTGAAGCAGAATGGAAGAACAGGAAAGCAAGGCGATCTGGAAAACCAGAAGTTGTACCGATCTATACGATGGATGATGCGATCAATGTCATGCAGTATTTCGTGCCATGCCCATATGGCAGACAGATTGAAGTTGCTGACGGCATTACGATCAAATTTACAGATATCGGACATCTGTTAGGATCTTCCAGCATTGAAGTATGGTTAAGGGAAGCAGATGTGGAAAAGAAACTGGTATTCTCTGGAGATATCGGAAACTTTAACCAGCCATTGATCAAAGATCCGAGCTATACGAGAGAAGCAGATTATGTTATTATGGAATCTACGTATGGTGACCGTTATCATGGAAAACATCAGGATTATGTGACAGAATTGACCGATGTGATCCAGAGGACCTTTGATCGAGGTGGGAATGTCGTGATTCCATCCTTTGCAGTTGGAAGAACACAGGAGCTGTTATATTATATCCGTCAGATCAAGGCTGAAGATAGGATCAAGAATCATGGAGATTTCAAAGTTGTTGTAGACAGCCCATTGGCAGTGGAAGCAACGAAGATCTTTAATATGAATATCGATGAAACATATGATGAGGAAGCTATGGAATTAGTGAAACAAGGAATTAATCCGATCACATTTTCCAATCTTCATTTATCCATTACGACAGAAGAATCAAAGGAGATCAACTTTGAAACAGAACCGATGGTGATCATTTCAGCATCCGGAATGTGTGAAGCTGGACGAATCAGACACCATTTAAAACATAACCTGTGGAGATCAGAGAATACGATCATATTTGTAGGATATCAGGCATATGGAACTCTGGGAAGATCACTGATCGAAGGAGCCAAAGAAGTCAAACTGTTTGGTGAGGCAATCAAAGTGGCAGCAGATATCGTACAATTAGAAGGTTTAAGCGGACATGCAGACAAGAACGGGTTATTAAAATGGGTCAATAGTTTCGAGAAGAAACCAGAAGAAGTATTTGTAGTTCATGGAGAAGATGCGGTCTGTGAAGCATTTACATCATGCTTAAAAGATGAATACAAATTCAAAGCCAGAGCACCATACAGCGGAGATGTGTTTGACCTTATTGCAGGCGAATGGACTGAATGGGGATCAAGAGAACGCATCCAGAAGAAACCAAAACAGAGCAGTGCTTATATCAGACTTCTTACAGCCAGCGAGCGTTTGAAATCTGTAATTGAGCACAATGAGGGTGGAACGAACAAAGATCTGGGCAAATTTGCTGACCAGATCATCGCCCTTTGTGACAAGTGGGAAAGGTAACAATGCAAGAGACAAAACGTAAAACAGAAGATGCAGTGCGTATAAATAAATATTTAAGTCAGGCAGGAATCTGCTCCAGAAGACAGGCGGATACGTATGTCGAGGAAGGCAGAGTCGAAGTCGATGGAGAAGTTGCAGTAAGCGGAACCAAAGTACTTCCGGGGCAGAGCGTGACATTTGATGGAAAGCCGGTAAAGATTCAGGAAGATCTGATCTTTCTGGCTTTTCATAAGCCAAGAGGAATTGTATGCACAGCAAGCAAAGAAGAGAAAGATAATATTATCGACTATATTAACTATCCAACAAGGATCTATCCTGTAGGACGATTAGATAAGGATTCTCAAGGATTGATCCTGCTTACCAATGATGGTGAAGCAGCCAATCAGATCATGAAAGCAAGAAATTATCATGAAAAAGAATACGAAGTAACAGTGAATAAACGAATTACGAATGAATTCATTCATGATATGAGGATCCAGTACCATTAGATGAGATTAATGCAGTAACAAGAAGATGCAAAGTTATAAAAGAAGGACCAAACGAGTTCAGGATCATCTTGACACAGGGATTAAACCGGCAGATCCGAAGAATGTGTGAACACTTTGGATACCGTGTGACAAAACTTAAGAGAGTCCGTGTTATGAACATTAAACTCGGCGATCTGAAAGAAGGAAGATATCGAAAATTAACTCCGGATGAATTACGAGAGTTAAAGAAGGAGCTAAAAAGTGAATGATTTAGACAGAATGAAAGAACTCATTCATACACTAAATGAAGCAGGGAAAGCTTATTACCAGCAGAATAAAGAAGTTATGAGCAACCTCGAATACGACAAGATGTATGATGAACTTTTAGAACTAGAGAAAAAGACGAACACTGTTTTATCAAACAGCCCAACGATCCATGTAGGGTATGAATTGATGACAGCATTGGAAAAGGAAGCACATCCATCTCCGATGTTATCATTAGACAAGACAAAGGAGCCAGATCAGCTGGCAACATGGCTGAATGGCCAGGAAGGAATCCTGTCATGGAACTCGATGGTTTAACGATCGTTCTGACCTATGAACATGGAGAACTCCTCAAAGCCGTGACCCGTGGAAATGGAGAAGTTGGAGAAGTTGTAACAAACAACGCAAGGGTTTTTGAAAATGTTCCAAGACGTATTGCATATCAGGGAACATTGGTCATTCGTGGAGAAGCGATCATACCATATTCAGATTTCTATAAGATGAACGAAGAAATCGAAGATGTTGACAGTCAGTATAAGAACCCAAGAAACTTATGCAGTGGTTCCGTCAGACAGTTAAACAATGAGATCACAGCCAAACGCCACGTTCATTTCTATGCGTTCAGTGTCAGTGATGTTGAAGGCATGGATTTTGATAATTCCTTCGAGAAGAAATTAGACTGGGTAGCAAGCCTTGGATTTGATGTGGTAGAACATATCAGAGTCACAGAAGATACGATCCGAGGTGAGATTGAGAAGTTCTCAAAGAAGATCGAACAATTTGATCTGCCATCAGATGGACTGGTATTAGTCTATGATGATCTTGCATATGGAAAAAGTCTTGGAAGAACAGCCAAATTCCCAAGAGATTCCATCGCATTTAAATGGGCAGATGAGACAGCGGAGACAACATTAACTGAGATTGAATGGAGCCCATCAAGAACCGGACTGATCAATCCAGTGGCAATTTTTGAACCAGTAGAATTAGAAGGAACGACTGTCAGCAGAGCCAGTCTCCACAACATTAGTGTGATGGAAGAACTGCAGTTAGGAATCGGCGATGAGATCGTTGTATACAAAGCTAATATGATCATTCCACAGCTTGCAGAGAATAAAACAAAGAGCGGCAATATAGAGATTCCGCATACTTGTCCTGCGTGCGGTGGTGAGACAAAGATCGAAGATGAAAATGGAATCAGAACCCTAGTCTGCACCAACGAATTTTGCAGTGCAAAGAAGATCAAATCATTCTCGCATTTTGTATCAAGAGATGCAATGAATGTTGATGGACTATCCGAAGCAACATTACAGAAGATGATCGATGTTGGACTATTAAATGAAATTTATGATCTCTTCACTTTAAAAGATCACAAAGAAGAGATTCTGGAATTAGAAGGATTTGGGGGAAAATCCTACCAAAATCTGATCAATGCGATCAATGATTCCAAACAGCCTGCATTGGCAAACTTTATTTATAGTCTGGGAATTCCGAATGTAGGACTTTCCAATGCAAAATTGATCTGCAAACATTTTAAAGAAGATTTCAATGCGATCAGAGAAGCCGATGCAGAGGATTTTATTGCGATCGATCAGATTGGACCGATGATCGCAGAAGCTATGGTATCATATTTTCATACACCACATAATCAGAAGATCTTAGAACAACTGTTACAATATGTGCAGTTTGAGAAGAAAGAAGAAAGTAAGACAGAACAGATCTTAGAAGGAAAAACATTTGTTGTGACAGGATCACTTGATCATTTTGATAATAGAAAACAACTAAAGGAAGAGATTGAGCAGATGGGAGGCAAGGTCACAGGATCAGTGTCAAAGAAAACAGACTATCTGATCAACAATGACAAAATGTCGCAGTCATCAAAGAATAAGAAAGCGATGGAATTAAACATTCCAATACTGAGCGAAGAAGATTTCCTTAATCTGATCGGACGATAATAAATATAGATTGCATAAAAAATGCAAGAGTTTTATAATAAATATCTGACAGGAAAAATGCTGTCAGCTTAAAAAGCAATCGAAAAAAAGAGAAGGAGATTTGATAAAATGCCAATTCGAATAGACAACGATCTGCCGGCGAAGGCAGCCTTAGAAGAAGAAAATGTATTTGTGATGGATAAAGAAAGGGCATGTACACAGGATATCAGGCCTTTAAAGATTGCAATTTTAAATCTGATGCCAAACAAATTAGACACAGAACTTCATTTGCTGAGAAGTTTATCAAATACACCATTACAGTTAGATATCACATTTTTACAGACAGAATCTTATGTTCCGACTCATGTATCAGAGTCACATATGGAGAAATTTTATAATTATTTCTCAGAGATCAAAGACAAACGTTTTGACGGGCTGATCATTACAGGAGCACCAGTAGAATTAAAAGAATTTGAAGAAGTTGATTACTGGGATGAGGTTGTTGAGATCATGGAATGGTCCAAGACACATGTCACATCAACTTTGTATATCTGCTGGGCAGCACAAGCAGGACTTTATTATCACTATGGAATCAAGAAACATATCTTGAATAAGAAGATTTCAGGTGTTTATGAACACCATCCATTACATAATAAACTTCCTATTATTCGAGGATTTGATGATAAGTCTACGTGCCACACTCTAGAAATACAGGAGTTGATGGAGAAGCCATCCGCAAGAATAAAGAATTAACGATCGTAGCAGAATCAGATGAGACAGGACCATACATTATTTTGAATTCCACAGGAAGTCAGGTATTTGTCACAGGACATCCAGAATATGATGTGATGTCACTGCATTATGAATATGTAAGGGATGTGAAACGAGGACTGAATCCAGATATACCAAAGAATTATTACAAAGATGATGATCCAACGAAGAAACCAGTGAAGTCATGGAGATGTCATGCAAATGCTATGTATTATAACTGGCTGAATTATTATGTATATCAGGTGACACCATACGATCTGGAAAAAGACAAATAAAACAAAGGTTGCTGTACAAAGTATGGCAGCCTTTTTGAAATAATGATACAGCATGTAGATGGAGAAAAGAAAGGAAAACAAATGATCAAACTAATCGCAACAGACATTGATGGAACATTAGTGGCAGATGGGACACTGGATCTGAATCCGGAATATTATGACGTGATCAAAGAACTGAAACGAAGAGGAACGATCGTGTTAGCGGCAAGCGGCCGTCAGAGAGCAAGTATCGAGAAGTATTCACGCCAGTACTTGATGACATCAGTTTTATTTCAGAAAATGGAACTTGTATTCATTCCAAAGATTATCAATATGTAGATGTGATCGACCCAGAGATCGTAAGAACTTATATTGAAGAAGCAAGACAGTTCCCAGGATGTGAGATTGCGATCAATAAAGATAACATGACATATATGGAGAATATCGGGATTTACCAGCATCTGGTCGGAGACTATGGCTACAGAGGTGATCTCGTAGATGATGTTTTAGGGAATCCAGAAGGTGTATGTAAGATGAGTATTTTCATCACAATTGCGCCGAAGATGTAGTTGGGGATGAGTTCATCAAACGCTGGGGCAAGAAGATGAATGTTGTAGTATCCGGAAAATGCTGGGTTGATTGCGCCAACAAAGGTGCAAACAAAGGAAGTGCCTTAAGACATTTTCAGGAAGAATACGGAATCACACCAGATGAAACACTGGCATTTGGAGATAATTTAAATGATATCGAGATGTTAAAACGTGCAAGTCACAGTTTTGCAGTGGAGAATGCCAGAGATGAAGTAAAAGAAGCAGCGAATTTTGTAGCACCATCTTACAAAGAAGATGGGGTACTTCAGGTATTGAAAGCAGTACTGAGTGGTGAATTATGCTAACAGAAGAAATGACCATGACTTATGAAGAGTCTGTAAAATATTTATACAAAATCGCAGGATTCGCCACAAAATCTTCTCTCGAAGATATAAAATACTTTTTAGAACGATTGGGAAATCCTCAAAAAGAGCTGCATATGATTCATGTAGCAGGGACGAATGGAAAAGGATCCGTTTGTGCATTTTTAGAAGCACTCCTTACCCAGCATGGAAAGAAGACAGCTTCCTTTACCTCGCCACATGTTGTGAAGATCAATGAACGAATCAAGCTGTGTGCGAAAGAGATCAGTGATGAACGATTTGCATCAGCTGCGGTGAAGGTAAGACATGTCATTGAAACTGGAATAACAGAAGGAAAGAACAGCCCATCATTTTTTGAGGCAGTATTTCTGATGGCGATGGTGATCTTTCAGGAAGAACAACCAGATATCTGTATGATCGAGACAGGAATGGGTGGAAGATATGATGCTACCAATGTTATCTGTCCGAAGGTCAGTGTGATCACTTCAATCAGCGAAGATCATATGGAATTTCTGGGACAAACATTGGAAGAGATCGCAACACACAAAGCAGGGATCATTAAGCCAGGAATTCCAGTTGTGACAATAGAACAGGAACCCAAGGTAAAAGAAATCCTTCTGAAGAAGCAAGGCAGAAAAAATCACGAATTTATGACATTTCTGAAGATAATCTTAATTTTAAAGAAAAAGCAGGAAAATATATTGATTTTTTAAATGCCAATGCGTATGATAAGGAAAGAGATGTGCGGACCAACATTGCAGGAGAATTTCAGAAGTCCAATCTTGCAGCAGCATTGCAGACAGCAGAACTTATCTGTGGACGACTCGATGAAGATAAGATCTATGAAGCACTGAGCCAGATCAGGATCAGCGGAAGGATGGAAGAGATCGCACCAGGATCATTGTGGATGTATCGCACAATATCCAAGGAATGCAAGGATTTGTACAGACTGTGGAGGCAAACTACCATGGAATGAAGAAGCGGATCTTATTTGCAGCATCTCATCAGAATGAAGAAGAATACATGAAGAACATTCTGAAGACGATTCCAGAGATTGAAGCCTTTTATACAGTGGGGATTCATAAGAGAAGAATCGATGAAGCAGAATTTCAGGATGCTTTTCGTAAGATGATAGACAGGAATCAGGAAACAACGGTATGCTTTGTTGTCGGATCTTTTTATCTGGCAGGCATGGCCAAAGAGTTTATAAATCAGGAGGAAGAGAATGTTAGACTTTAACGAAGAATTAGCCAAGTTTCAACCATGTGCAGATTTGGAAGAAGCGGAAGAGAATATATATGGGAAAGAATTAGAAGAGATCAAGAAGAATAAGACAGAATTATATAAAGCCAACCAGATGATCAAGAAATATAATCAGGCATTAAACTACGCCAAGCAAGGGAATGATGACCTTGCGATGTTACAGTTAAAGAATGTTGTGGCAGCTATTCCTAATTTTGTAGATGCATATCTTTTAATGGCATTATTATCCATCAAGGGAGAGAATTATGATAATGCAAGAGCATTCCTCGATACGATCTTAAAGATCGATCCAAACAACGAATCAGCAGTGGAATATGGTAAAGAATTTGAGACAAAAGTAGTCGAAGAAGAGCCACAGACAACTGAGCCAGAGAAGAAAGAACAAGAAGAAAAAAGAGAAGAAAAAAGTTGTGAGCCAGCCAGAAGAACCAAAGAAAAAGAAGAATCCATTTAATATTTCTTCAATTCAGGAAAACGAAGCTGGAAAGAGCCCGATGTTTTACATGGTAACAGGAATTGTGATCGGTGTGATCGTGGCAGCAGTTTTGATCTATCCAACAGTACGTGCAAGCTTCAGTCATAAGAACTCTACACAGGTAGAAGATTATAAAGAACAGATCCTTGCCAAAGACACACAGTTGAAAGCAAGCGAGAAGAAGTTAAAGAAGCAAAGGCAGCACAGAAGAAAGCAGAAGATGAATTAGATGAGTACATTGGAACAAGCAAGAAAGACGGTGTCTATGATCTGTTGTTAAGTGCCTTACAGAAATACAGCGACCGTGATTATACAGGATCTGCAGATGCGTTATTAGATATCGACAGTCAGAAACTAACAACAAAGAATATGAAAGCGATCTACAAAGATCTGACAGCAAAGGTATATCCAAGTGCAGGAACTGGATTATACAGCAAAGGAAAGAATGCATACTGGGCAAAAGACTACAAGACAGCGATCTCTTATTTAAAGAAAGCGATCAAAGTCAGCGATACAAACCGTTATGCATATGATTATCTTGCCAAAGCTTATGAAGGTGCTTCCGATCAGAAGAATGCGAAGAAGACATATCAGACGATCATCGAAAAGTTCCCAGGAACATCTCAGGCGATCCAATGCGAAGAGTCGAAATTGATGCAATGGGTAAAAAGAGTGCCAAAAGTTTATAAATTAATATTACAACATGAATACAAGTTACAAACAAAAGATAAAG
>ENA-OQIC01001024-OQIC01001024.1-human-gut-metagenome-genome-assembly--contig:-NODE-1024-length-10582-cov-2.007174_pt1 | contig 10582 bp, 15 predicted proteins | sample MGYA00242572_ERZ504736 | MGnify/ENA primary metagenome ERZ504736 (study PRJEB26092, sample SAMD00036201) | human gut metagenome | host: Homo sapiens | study: EMG produced TPA metagenomics assembly of... | reverse complement strand
TTAAACTTTTTTGTTTTTCTATTTTTGCTTCTATACTTGAACAATTCTTATCTATCGCCCAAACCTTCCCATTATAGATTCAACAGCAGAAACCAGGCACTTTTCGCCCCTCGGCTTCTGCTGCTGATTTTCCTACATTCCTCCGGCAAACATGGACATATATCCCTGCACAAAGATAAACAAGATTACCGCCGGAAGAACAAATGTAAGGTACAACTTCATCGGACGGCCACCCGGGAATTTGATTCCGGTTCCGGTATTGGCTTCTTTCAGGAAATGATCCCATCCCCACCCATATTTTGTCACACAGAATAACAGATAGATCAAAGATCCGAGTGGAAGCAGGTTGTTGCTGACAAGGAAATCCTCAAAGTCCATAATATTCTTTCCAAGGATCTGTATTCCAGACCAATCTGTCAGACCAAGTACACACGGAAGTCCTAACAGGATCAAAAGCGCACCATTATGAGCAGAGATTTCTGTAAGGACCACCCCCACATCTCTCTTGCAAATGTGATAATGTTCTGGAACACTGCGATAATCGTAGAAAATGCCGCAAATGTCATGAACAGGAAGAACAGACTTCCCCACACTCTTCCGCCTCCATCTCGTTAAATACGTTCGGCAATGTTACAAATACAAGTCCCGGACCTTCTCCTGGATTGATTCCAAATGCAAAACATGCTGGAAAAATAATCAGACCAGAAACAATCGCCACCGTTGTGTCAAGTAAACCAACGCTGATGGCCTCTCCAGTCAGTGCTCGTTCTTTCCCAATATAGCTTCCGAAAATTGACAGTGCCCCGATTCCAATGCTCAGTGTAAAAAATGCCTGCCCCATGGCTGCAAAATCACAGTACCGATCCCTGCCTCTTTCATCTTACCGAAGTCCGGTACAAGATAAAAACGGAGACCGTCCATTGCGTTTGGAAGTGTTAGTGACTTCACCGCCAACACCGCCATAATTACAAACAGCGTAGACATCATGATCTTTGTGATTCCCTCCACGCCTTTCTGAAGTCCAAGCGAACACACACACAATCCTGCTATTGAAATTAATAACATCCAGAAGATCATCGCATTTCGATCAGATGTAAATGTAGCAAATACCTGCTCAACTTCCTTTGGCTTCAGTCCTGTAAATTCTCCTTTGAGCATCTTGAAGAAATACGCAAGCATCCATCCACCGATGGTTGTATAAAACATCATCAACAAATAATTACCTGCCATTCCAAAATAACGATAGCAATGCCATTTTGTCCCTTTTGGCTCTAATTTATTGAAGGAAGTAGCAATACTTCTCTGGCTCGCCCTCCCTACTGAAAACTCTGCAACAACAATCGGCAGACCAAGTATAAATAAGAAAAACAAATATACAAGTACAAATGCTCCCCCTCCATATTTTCCCGTAATATATGGAAATCTCCATACATTACCAAGACCGATTGCACAACCGGCTGAAATCAATACAAACCCCAACCGGATGAAAATTTTTCTCTCTTTTCCATTAATCCTCTTCAATTCCTTCCTCTAATTGTAACGTATCTGGTTCCTTCATCAGAGATTTGACTTTATCGATAGGCACCATAATCTTTAATTTCTGTCTTTGGTTCTCAATCATCACTTCATCATGTTCCCCTCCGAACTCACCATCCAGTGTCCACGAATCTCTTCCAGAGACTCCAGTTTCAAGCTGTTTGCCTTAAATGTATACATATGTTTTGTATCAATCTGTTCGATCAGAATCGCTGCGATGATCTCCTGCAATGCTAACGGATTCTTTGGCGTCTTAATCAGAGTCACTTCAAACTCTCCGTCATCAAATACAATACTCTTTCCAACCATATTTCGGAATCCGCCGATCGACCTGGAATTTGTTACCATCCCGAAGATAAATTCATCTTCGATCACCTGATCATCATGCGTCACTTTAATCCGGTAAGACGGCACATTATAAAGGCGCTTCATTCCTTCCAGCACATATGCAAGATGTCCGAGAACATTTTTCACTTCCTGCTTTGTCTGATATGAAACATCTGTAAAAAGCCCGAATGCTGCGATATACACAAAAAATCGTGGTTAAATTTCCCGATATCACACGGAAAGACAATTCCATTCACTGCCGTATCTGCAGCCTTTAGCATATCTTTTGGAATATGTAAACTTCTGGCAAAATCATTCGTCGTCCCAGTCGGGATATAACCGATTGGAATCTGTTCTTTTCTCTTCATCATCCCGGTTACGACTTCATCAAGCGTGCCATCTCCACCGCTGCACACAACTAAGTCATATTCTTCCTTAAAGTGACGCACTTGTGATATCCATCCCGGTACTTCTGTGTCGGATAAACGGTCACTTCGTATCCTGCTTTCACAAAAATATCAAGTACATCTGACAGTTTTGGCTTGATCAATCCCTTCCCTGCGTTCGGATTATAAATAAATAATAATTTCTTCATCGCGTTCTCCTTTCTACTATTTTTATAGGATAAAAAGAGCATATCACATGCTCTTTTTCCTACCTCTTTTACTTTACATTATTTAAAAACAATTCAATACCCTGTGCTGCCTTTTCTTCGTCCTCACCCTCAGTAACTACTGTCAGCTCTTCTCCGCTGTGAACGTTCAGGCTCATCATTCCCATAATGCTTTTGGCATTAATTCTTTTTTCCTTGATCTCAATATAGATTTGGCTTGCATATTGACTTGCTTCCTGAACAAGCAGAGCAATTGGTCTTGCCTCTAGTCCATTGTCAAGTTGAATTGTTACTGGTTTCCTAATCATTGTGTACCTCCTTGTTCGCTCTTACCTTCTCAGCGATCTCACTTAACTTTCTTAGCCGATGATTCACACCCGACTTCCCGACTGGCGGTGTCAGTGCGTCACCTAGTTCCTTCAATGTTGCTTCCGGATAGGCGATTCTCGCAAGAGCAACCTCTCTTAATCCGTCTGCTAATTTTTCAAAACCGATCTCATCTCTGATATATACAATATCTTCCAGCTGTTTGACTGCTGCGGAAACGGTTTTATTAATATTGGCAGTTTCACAATTTACCTTTCTATTCACGGTGTTTCTCATATCTTTTAAAATACGAATATTTTCAAACTCCATCAGTGCAACATGTGCCTCCATGATATTTAGCATATCTGAAATCTGATCTGCCTCCTTGAGGTAGACAACATAGGATTTCTTTCTAAGCACGATCTTGGCACTCATATGCAGACTGTTCATAATATACTGTAATTGCTTCGCCTTGTCTTCAGTCGCACATACCACTTCAAAGTGGTAAGATTTGTAAGGATCACTGATTGAACCTGATGCAAGGAACACTCCCCTTAGAAACGCTCTCCGACAGCATAGCTGACGAATCACCACATTCTTTACAATGGAAAGTTCCTCTCTAATTTCACCCGTATCATCCAATAACTTCACTGCCTGAAGCACTCTCACTGCCTCTTCGTGCCTTGCAATGATAACGGAATAAAAAACACTTCCTTTTTTAAGGTTCTTTCGAATAGAAGTTTCAGTACATATATTAAATGTTTTTTTGATTAATGTAAAGTACTTTCTTGCAACAGTTATATTTTCTGTATGTACCGTCACCCGGTATCTATCCGAACTGGAGATGGAAATTCTCCCGCAGATACTTATGATCGCCGCAAGTTCTGCAATTTGACAATGTCTTGCACTGCTCATATGCGTGGACAGTTCTTCTTTTACTTTTGCTGAAAATGACATTTTTTCCATTTATTTTACTTTTCCCTATGAATCTCTTTCAATATCCCGGTGTTCTACCTTTACTCCATATCTGTCATCCTGCTTCAAAAACTGATACAGTTCATTTGCCAGTGTAACAGATCGGTGCTTTCCCCCGGTACATCCAATTGCAATGACAAGCTGATTCTTTCCCTCTATAATGTAGTTTGGAATCAGAAAGGTAACCATATCTTTTAACTTCTCTAAAAATTCCTGTGCTTTTGGTTCCTTCATCACATACTCACTGACCGGACTGTCATTTCCACTCATCGGCCGGAGCTCTTCTATATAATATGGATTCGGAAGGAAACGCACATTGAATACCAGATCTGCATCATTAGGAATTCCATACTTAAATCCGAACGACAATACTGTAATATACAGATTTTTAAACTCTTTATTCTCTACAAAAATTTTGTTGAGTTCACCCTTTAGTTCCCTTGTCAGCATTTTACTTGTATCTACAATATATGTTGCTTTGGATTTTAAAAACTTTAATTTCTCACGTTCCAGTTCGATCCCCTTATCCAGCCGCTCATTTCCTGCAATCGGATGAGTCCGCCTTGTCTCCTGATATCGCTTGATCAGCACATCATCCCCTGCCTCAAGAAACAACACTTCATAAGCAAATCCAGTGTCATCAATCTTCTTTAACACTTCTTCTAATTCTGTAAAATTCCGCTCATCCCGAATGTCAATCCCAAGAGCCAGCTTATCAATCTCTGAATTGGCCCCACTCAAAAGACTTGCCAGCGCCGGAATCACAGGAATCGGAAGATTATCTACACAAAAATATCCAACATCTTCCAGCATCTTCAATGCAGTGCTCTTTCCCGCACCGGACATTCCCGTAACGATCACAAATCTCATCTTAAAATTCTCCTAACATCTTTACTTCCGGTTCCAGTGTCACCCCGGAATTTGCCTTTACGCGCTCCGATACCTGGCGGATCAGTTCTCGTACTTCCGCAGCTGTCGCATTATCCTTATTGATCACAAACCCACAGTGCTTTTCTGATACCTGTGCGCCTCCTACTTGAAATCCTCGTAACCCGGCTTCCTCAATCAGCTTTCCGGCAAAATATCCTTCCGGACGTTTGAAGGTACTGCCTGCACTTGGATATTCCAACGGCTGCTTTGTCGTGCGCTTCTCTTTGAGTTCATTCATTTTTTCCCGGATTTTTTCTTGCTCCCCATGTGCAAGATGGATTACCGCTTCCAGTACAATGTACTGATTTTTCGCAACCTTGCTTGTGCGATATCCCATATCCAGTTCCTCTCTCGGAATCGTGAGCAGTTCTCCTTCCTTTGTCAGAACTGTCACCTGCTCCAGCACATCTTTCATCTCACCGCCGTATGCTCCGGCATTCATCACTGCAGCTCCTCCGATTGTTCCCGGAATTCCGGAAGCAAACTCAAATCCAGCCAGCGACTCTCCTGCTGCCTTTGCTGCAATTGCCGATAAAAGCGCACCTGCCTGCGCTGTCACAAATTCTCCTTTTACAGAAATCTCACTCATGGATTTGTAAATCTGTATGATAACCCCTCGGTAGCCCTGATCGCTAACAAGAAGATTACTTCCATTTCCTAAAATATAATATGGCATTCCTGCCTCTTTGCATAAGAGAATAATCTTCTGTACTTCTTCTGCACTCTCCGGTGATACAAAGTAATCCGCTGCTCCTCCGACACGGAACGTCACATGGTTTTTCAACGGTTCGTCTGTTAGCACATTTTTTTCTTCGGTCAGCTGTATCAATGCGTCATAAAATTCTTTCTTCATGCTCTATCTCCTGCTTCTATCTATATGCATCATTCATTCTGTTCTTATTCATCCTGTCCCGAAGTATTCCTCCGGGCAGTATCTTTATCATACTATAAAGCCCCCGCAAATTCAATGTACACTTGCAAAATCTCCCGAAATACGGTATATTAGAAGCAAAATGTAAAGCAAAAAAGGAGTGAACTTATCATTGGACTCGAGTGTCGTCATACAATTAATTATTTTAGCCATACTGATTCTTTTATCAGCATTATTTTCATCGGCAGAGACCTCTTTGACAACCTCTAACAAACTAAAAATTCAATCTCTGGCAGACCAGGGAAGCAAGCGCGCCCGCATTCTTCTAAAGATTTCAGAAGATTCTGGTAAGATGCTGAGTGCGATCTTGATCGGGAATAACCTCGTGAACAATGCGGCAACCGCGCTCACGACGTCTCTGATCATTCAGCTATTCGGAAATTCTGCGGTCGGTATTGCGACCGGTGTGATCACTTTATTGATCTTGATCTTCGGAGAAATTTCTCCAAAGACACTGGCAACGATCCATTCCGAAAAGATGGCGCTGCTTTATGCACCGCTGATCCATTTTCTGATGAAGATTTTTACCCCGGTCATTTTTATTGTGAACAAGCTTTCCATGGGAGTTCTGTTTCTTCTGCGTGTCAATCCGGATCAGAAGGTCAACACAATGACCGAACACGAACTTCGGACCATCGTGGATGTCAGCCATGAGGACGGCGTGATTGAATCAGAAGAAAAAGAAATGATCTACAATGTATTTGATATGGGAGATGCCAAAGCAAAAGATATTATGGTGCCTCGTGTCCATGTGACGTTCGCTGATATAAACAGCACTTACGATGAACTGATCGAGATTTTCCGTGAGGACAAGTTTACAAGACTTCCGATCTACGAAGAGACCACTGACAATGTCGTCGGTACAATCAATATGAAGGATCTTCTGTTATACAATTACAATGACAAGAAGGAATTTCATGTCAGAGATATTTTAAGAGAAGCTTATTTTACTTACGAGTATAAGAGCATCTCTGAATTGCTAGTAGAAATGCGACAGGCTTCGATCAACATCGCCATCGTCCTCGATGAATATGGAGAAACTGCCGGACTGATTACCCTCGAAGACTTACTCGAAGAGATTGTTGGCGAGATTCATGACGAGTACGATGAGAACGAAGAGGAGTTTGTCCGTCAGATCAATGACCGGGAATATATCATTGAAGGTTCCATGAATCTTGACGATCTCAACGACAGCCTCGGATTAAATCTTTCCTCTGAAGACTACGATTCCCTTGGTGGATTCATCATCGAACATCTTGACCGTCTTCCTGAACAGGGGGATGAATTGACGACAGATGATGGAATCCGGCTCGTCGTGGAGGCACTCCAGAAGAATCGTGTAGAAAGTGTTCACTTATATATTCCGGAAGGATTCTACGATCGGAAAGAAGAAGACTCTTTCGACTTCTAATCTAACAAAAATGTTGCTGCAATATGGTATCTTACCATTTTACAGCAACATTTTTATTTTCTATGCATTCACCTATTGTTCTCCCAGATTGAGAATATCATTGATCTCTTCTTCCGTCATATCCAGAAAAGCAGATACTTCTTCTATCGTTACATCTCTTCCTGTTTCCTCTTTCAGTTTCTTGATATTATCATCTAAATCTGTATACTTCTCTAAAAGCGTATGGTCTCTTCGCTTCACTTCTGTCTGCTCCTCGATCAGCTCTGCATTCCCGCGCGTACTTCCTCCATAATCTTCCCATGCGCTTCCTCTGCGGATTTCAATTCATCCAGTACAGCAATCAGCTTACATTTCCTTCCCTGGATCAGATCTCCGAGAAATACTTCTTTGTGATACATCTCTTTCGCTACTTCCACAACTTTCTCCAAATACAGCTCGATCAGTCTTCCCCTTGCAAGTGCATCTCCTTCTATCGAGGCTGCAAATAACTTTTGTCTCTCGCCTGCTTCCTCTGCCTTTATTGTTTTGATTTCTTCCATATAGCGTGCGAGATAACGCTTTTCTTCCTCTGTATAGTGCTCCTCTGCCTGTTCTTCTGTCTTCTCAGTAACAGTTCCTCCCTGTTTTACATAGCCTTTGACTGCTACTTTCTGCGACAGCAGATAGTCGCAGACCAACTCCATCTGTTCTCTGGAAAGTCCGTCCTCTGCAAAATATTCTTCTACTTCTCTTACCGAAAGTACATTCTGCGCTCCCTGAGCCTTCTGAAGAATTCCTCCTAGTTTCTCCCGAAATTCTAATCTATCACTCATACTTTTATCCTCTTTTCTGCTTTGTATATTTCCCTATTCTACCTATTTTCCCTGCTTTTGTAAAGCATTATGCTCTATTGCCATGTAGTTTCACTGCTTAATGGATCACAATCGTTGGATATCCTGCCCATTTTAACCGCTGTTCCATCTGCGCTGCCTCCTGCAAAGTCGGATAACTCCCGACCACTACACGGTAAAACCCGTTAGAGTCTTCAATTCTTGCGGGATATTCCTGCTCCTGAAGCTCTCTTAACAAGTTATTTGCATATACCTGATTCCGGAATGCTCCGACCTGGACACGGTATCTTCCTCCTGCTCCTCCGGCAGTTCCACCACTTCCCGGCACGGTTCCACCACTGCTGCTCTCCAAGGTATCAAGAATACCTGACGCGATCGCCTCTGCAATATCCTGAAAATTATCATCAAACAGCTGATTATCTGTGTCTGAATTGATGAACCCAACTTCCACAAGAACTGCCGGCATTTTTGTTCTGCGCAACACGATCAGATTCGGTCTTGCCTTGACCCCGAGATTCACAAATCCAATCGATTCCAGCTGCTCATTGATATTCTGTGCCATCTCATACTTGATCCCAGATTTGTCATAGACAAGTGACTCTACCTGATACTGCGTTGCAGTCGGATAGGAATTCCGGTGAATGGACACAAAAAAATTTACTCCGGCTTTGTTCGCCTCCATTGCCTTCTCATACGGCGACTCATACACATCTGTTGTCCTTGTATACTCTACATCTAATCCGTTATTCTGTAAAATCTGCCCAATCGCTAACGTAAGCTTCAGTGTATCATCCTTCTCCTGTCTACCGTTATATACTGCTCCCGGGTCACGTCCACCGTGCCCGGCATCTAACATAATTGAATATGGCATGTTTCTACTCCCGATAAATTTCTTTATCATTATTCTATGCAGAACATCTCACTTTGTTTCATCTACCGTCTCTCTCTTGCCCGTTCCCTTTTGTATCTTTGTTCCATACGCCGCCTTTTCTCCACAGCTTTCAGCTTAGTCATGATCGTTGTATAAAAACTCAGATAAATCATTCCTCCGATGGCAATAGCAAACAAAAGACTGATCAGATTAGATCCGGTAACAAGCTCCAAAAGATAATAAATCCCACCTGCTGCCACTCCCATCGGAATAGATGCCAGAAGCGGACAGAGATAGGCAGTTCCCCATGGTTTTTATAATGAATGTACTTCTTCATTGAAATATCATTTAAAATACAGATGACAATTGAATAGACAATCGTTGCCACCAGCACTGCATAAATCCCAAGTGAAGTCAGTTGAAGAAGCGCAACAAGCAGCCCGACATTAATGACCAATGCAATCGCCGCATTCCACATCGGCAGATTTGCCTTGCCGATTCCCTGTAGAACACCATTCGATACATTTGAGTTTGTGTTAAAAATAATCGTTACTGCACCGATGAGCAGCAAAGTACCGGCGGTTCCGTTCGTATTCGGAAACAACAGCCTTGTGATCGGATAAGCCAATACTGCAAGCCCTACAGCCGCCGGAATTGAAATAAACATCGACAACTGAGTCGCCTCATCGATCTTCCTTCTGGCCGCCTTCCTCCTATGCTGTGCATACAGTGCAGACACCTCCGGAATCATCGATGTAGGCGCCGCTCCAGCAAGCGTCAGAGGAATATTGATAATCGTAAGAAAATAGACCGAATACTCACCATAGAGTGTACTCACCACCTCCGAGTTTACCCCTTGCCTGCCTGCCAGTTCGGAATACATGACACCGTTGATATAACCGTTGATATTATAGATGAACGAACTGAAAATAATCGGTGTTACAATCAGAAATAAAACACGGAAAATCTCTCGATAACTATCTTCCTTCCCGGTCTGATCTGCTCTCACATGCCGTGCGATCTGTTTTCGGTTGACCTCATAGCAGCTGCCATAAAAGCAACGCGATCAATACACCTGCTCCGGTTCCAACGGTTCCTCCTGCTGCCCCCCATTTTGCAATTCCTTCTTTTGTTCCATCGGAAAAAAAATGGATAAAAAGCCATGCCGCCCCGATGCTGACTGCCGCATTGAGAATCTGCTCAATAATCTGGGACAAAGAAGTCGGAAGCATGTTGCTGTGCGCCTGAAAATATCCACGGTATACCCCAAGGATCCCTGACAAGAAAATCGTCGGCGCTAATACCTGAAGTGCAAGAGTCGCTCCCGGCTGATTACTTGGAATCATGTATTTTGCTCCAAACAGACAAAACAGCGCACTTGCACCACTTAAGATCATTGTATAGATCAGCGCACCTCTGAAGAACTTCTGTGCATTCTTATATTCCTTAAATGCCAGCCGTTCTGCAATCACTTTCGATACTGCCTGAGGAATGCTGAAAGATGCGATCATCAGCAAAATCAGATACGCATTCTGTGCAAGCCCATAATAACCAATCCCAATTTCTCCAACAATCTCCGACAGCGGGCTTTTATACAGCAACCCGATCACTTTTGAAATTAACGCCGCAATCATCAAAAAAGAGGCATTTCTCAATAAATTATTCTTTTGTGTCATCCATTTGCTCCTATCTTTCCTAATACAGAAAAAGTGTCATACTCCTTTTAGTATAACACTTTTTTACCGAAAAACCTCTATATTTTTCTCATATCATATCCTGTTTTGCAAAAAGTCATTTTCTTATATCCTTTATCCTTTTGCAAAAGTATATAAACTGCTCTTAAAAGATCTCA
>ENA-OQIC01001022-OQIC01001022.1-human-gut-metagenome-genome-assembly--contig:-NODE-1022-length-10588-cov-1.666571_pt1 | contig 10588 bp, 10 predicted proteins | sample MGYA00242572_ERZ504736 | MGnify/ENA primary metagenome ERZ504736 (study PRJEB26092, sample SAMD00036201) | human gut metagenome | host: Homo sapiens | study: EMG produced TPA metagenomics assembly of... | reverse complement strand
CGATTTGCAGAAGCTGCCGGGCATGGTTTAGACGGATTTCCATAAGATAGTCCTGAAATGTGACCTTTGAGACCTCCTTAAACAGCAAGCTCAGATAACAGTAATTAATGTGCTGCTGCTGGGCAATATCACTTAGGGAAAATTTCTTAGAAAAATTCTCCTGTATAAAAGCTTGAACCTGACCAACCAATTCTAAGCGTGAATCACCTTCCACGGACAGTGGCTTCTCGGTTTCAAAGAACCGTGTTAACAATTCCTTTAGAAAGTCAATCCAATCCCAGACAGAGGAAAAATGGTAAATCTCAGTGGGCATTTGCAATGCCTGAGTTACAGTCGGAGAACAATACTCTCCCAACAGGACCAGAATCCGAAGATAGATATTCTGCAGCCCCTCATAGCATATAGAAGACTCCTCAATCGAGTGATACATGAATTTCAGTGTGGCCTCCAGGCGATTTTGGTCCTTGCGGATGAGGGATTCTTTGAAATCTGATAAAAAGGAGAAGTCAGTCTTGGCAGAGGCGAATGCTGCAATATCCCCTGGATGGATCCTGTTTTTATTAGCACAAAGCACACGGTGCTTCATACAGAAGATTGCTTCATGGATTGCTTGGCAAAGATTTGGGTTGACCATACTAATGCCAAAGGTGTATTGATGGGGAGTGATGTATTGGATTTCTGAACACAATGAGTTTTCAAGCTTATCTGCAAATTCCTCTGGTTTAAAGTCTTTTTCATCAGAAGAAAGATAGAGGGCAATCAGAAATTCATTACACTGGTTTTCGTAATAGACCAGGTTCACACCCAGGATGAACTGGTGAAACAATCTGCTCAAATGTTCGTCCAGGGTATCGGCGGAAAGAGAACAGGATATATCCAGATATAAATAGTATGCCTGGAACATACCATTGCTGCAATACGCACTGAAAAGCTGGGTGTAATCGGGGGTGTCCTGTGAAAGAAGATTGGATGCAGCTGAACGCAGTGTTTTACGCAGTTGGGCCTTTTTTATAGTTTCCAGTGCATTGCGGTGCTGCCGGGTCTGTTCAATCTGGCGGACACATTTTTCCAAAGCCTGGTTTAAGCTGGGAGTGTCTATTGGTTTGAGAAGATAGTCCACAACGCCCAGTTGTATAGCCTCTTTGGCATATGAAAATCATTGTAACCGCTGATGATTACGATTTTAGTATCGGGAAGAAGTTCCATCAGTTTATGGCTGAAAACCAACCCATTCATTCCATCCATTCGGATATCACACAGGATTATGTCAGGATGTTCTTTTGATGCAAGCTCCAGTGCCTGTTCTGCATTTGGAGACTGGAGTATTTTCTGGAAATTTAAGTGGCTTTTTTTTAACTTACTTACAATGCCGAGACGGATCCATTCTTCATCATCTACTACCAATACACATAACATGGAAATTCCTCCAATCTTTCAAATTTACATGCGTTTTTATGCGTCTGTGCATGGAGAAAAAGGAAGACAGATATTAACGCATGTTCCCTCATTGGCACGGGAAATAATGGTAAGTCCATACCCTGCTCCACAGCAGTTTATCAGTCGTTGGTGCACATTTATTAATCCGATGGATTCTTTTGTTTGGATTACCGGAGCTGAACCTGCTTCAGACAGCTTCCGGTTCAGCGCCTCAACCTGGCTGGGTTCCATGCCGATCCCATTATCCGCAACATGAAGAACCAGTTTATCATTTGAAACAATTTCCCCTGTGATCCGGACATGGTAGTTGGCATTTAAAATCTGCCTGAATGCATGGATCAGGGAATTTTCTACGATCGGCTGTAAGACAAATTTTGGCACCGGAAGTGGATGCAGTTGAGGTGCCAAATCAATCTGAAAGGAAATCTGGTTCCGAAAACGGATGCGTTCAATGGAAAAATATGATTCCAGATGGTCGAGTTCATCCGACAGCGAGACAAAATTTTCGGGTTTCAGGTTGTAGCGGAACATTTGGGCCAGAGAGGTGGCAATGGTCTGGACTTCAGGAGTATCGCGAACCTCTGCAATAGCCTCTATGGTCTGGAGCGTATTATATAAAAAGTGTGGATTGATCTGGTAAGTAAGGCTTTGGAGCTGGGATGTTTTTAAAAGCAGCTGCTGTTCATATACATTGGTAATCAGATTGTCTATTTTCCGGTCATGTGATTGAACATGGTATACCTCCCACATGTCATCATCATGACAGATTGTTTCATCCAGTCTGAGTTTAAAATCTCCCCGCCCCACAAGTCGCATGTTGGATATCAGATTTTTTAACGGAAGAAACATCCGCTGCAGCAGGGTTATGATGATTAATCCGAATACCAGCAGGATGGCGGCCAGGATTCCGAGAATGGGCACCAGGGTGGCGTTCAGAGCGTGGGACAGGTACGTGGCTGAAGGTTCAATATAAATAGTAAAACCAGAGTATTGGGATTGGCGGGACATCAATTGTTCCGGAGCGGCCAGTTGGCCGATTTCCAGACCATATTCATCCCTGTTGGTGGAGGCGATGATTACTCCATCTGTATCTGCCAGACGGATGGATAGTACCGGACCGGTCTGGATATCCTTGGAAATACTGTGCAGATTTTTTAAGAGTAGTGTCTGAAATGCACTGCTGTCAGCATAAACCACCACATAGGCGGTTACTTTTTTGCTGACAATATCTTTTAGTGGGCGGACTACCATCAAAGGCTTAAAATTCCCATAAAACTCTTTTGGAGAGTGGATGGGGGAGATAAGGAACAAGGCCCGGCTGTCAATTTCCGCCTTATGATCTGAAATCCATTGGTCATATAATAAATTCGGATTAGCAGGATGGGAGGAGGTATTTCCATCAAAGAGGAATGTGCCGTTACTGCTGTAAAAGGATGTATAAAAGGGTCCATCAGTGACAGACAGGCTGTTTATGATAATAGCAATTTTTCACTGTCATGCAGGTAATCCTGGGCGGTATAATCCGGACTTTGAGAACGCAGCAGGATATCCTGAATATCCACATGATTCAAGAGAATTCGGTCAATCTGGCTGGCTTTGTATGGTATGGTATCGGTACCTGATATAAGGTTATCTAACAGGTTGTCCAGATAAGTATTATTTTCATTTCTGACAAGCCCTGAGATATGTGCAATCAGAACACCGCTGATGCATATAGAAATTATGACGGCCGCAGACAGGCATAAAATAGTCAGCCGGAAGGAAATAGTGCGTGGATAGAGGCGTGAGAACCGGCTGTGTATGCTCATATTGATGATATCTCCTTCCTATGGATTGTAAAAAATTCTACCAAAGATATCTTATTTCTTTAACCTATTATAGAAGATAAAAAATTACTTGTCCATACTTTTAGAAAAATATTTATAGAAAAATGCATAAAAAAATAAAAGTATATACAGAAAATATGTATTATTTTTAGTAATTATCCATGTTTTTGGTTATGAGATAAAAATAATACACAAAAAGTGCTAAACCAGGTAAGTAAGAACAAGTTATGTTCATGATTTATAAAAAAGATACAACAAAGATAAAAAATGCCTCCATTTATTTAGCGATACTGCTCATGCTATACTATAAACACAAAAACACAAGGGAGGACAATGATGAATGTCAAAAAACTGCGAAATCCGTACTACATAAAAAGAGAACTATCCTACATCTCATTATACCTTCCGGCACTGTTGCTGTTCCTTCTATTTGTAGTATGGCCATTGATTCAGGCAATTTATTTCAGCATGACAGACTGGGACGGGATTTCTTCAACATATCATTTTCAGGGGCTAAAAAATTACATAACATTTTTCAGGGACACTTATGTGCTTCACAGTACCATTGCAACCCTAAAATATACGGTCGCAGTGACCATTGCGCAGAATATGACGGCACTTGCGCTTGCATTGGCGTTGAATCAAAAATTCCGCTCGCGCAATGTGCTTAGGACTGTGTTCTTTCTTCCATCATTGTTCAGTCCCCTGGTAGTGGGATATATATGGAGTTTTTTGTTCTCAGATCCATTGATGAAGATGGGAAAAGCCCTGGGGCTTGACATCCTTGGAAATAATATATTGGGGAGTGAGCAATGGGCAATATTTGCTGCGGCGTTTGTCACAGTGTGGCGCAGTTCCGGATGGACGATGATGATTTACCTTGCAAGCCTTCAAAATGTTCCTCAGGAGTTATGTGAGGCAGCAGCCGTAGATGGAGCAGGATATTGGAAGCAGCTGCGGTATATCGTTCTTCCCATGATTGCCTCTGCTTTTACGATTAACTTTATTCTGGTATTTGAGAGAAGCCTGAAAGATTTTGATTCCATATTTGCCTTGACAAACGGTGGGCCGGGAGACTCAACCATGACAATCGCGCTGAACATTTACCGGGAATCGTTCTTTTATTCCAGAGGGAGCTATGGTACAACCATAGGTGTTGTCCTGTTTGTGGTGATGGTTATCCTTACCATTATCCAGCTGAAGTTTTTCCAGAAAGGAGAGGCAAAACTTGAATAGGAAAGAGAAAAAGGCAAAGAGGCGTTGGAATATATGGGCGCTTGCTCTTATCATAATCGCTGTTGGAGCGTTGTTTTTTGTACCGATTTATGCAATGATCATCATATCACTTAAGACCACACGGGAGTTGATTTATTCACCGTTGGGATTTCCGCGGACTCTGTACCTTGAGAACTTTAAGGATGCCTGGAAAATGCTTAATCTTGGTACGGTCTATAAAAATAGCCTGATGGTTGCATGTGTGTCGGTTATTGCACGGATCCTTATGGCATCAATGGCGTCCTTTACACTGGCGAAAAGGGTAAACCGCGTGAATCGTTTTCTGTATGTATTGTTTCTATCAGGTTTGATGATCCCAATCTATACGGTGCTGGTTCCGCTGCTCCGCCTGATTAAGAACCTGGGGCTAATCAATTCCCATTTAGGTTTGATCGTGGTATATATTGCAATGGGAATGCCCTTTGCGATATTCATGCTTACCGGTTTTATAAAGGCTATTCCAAATGAACTTCTGGAAGCTGCTGTTTTGGATGGATGTTCGGTCTACAGGACATTTTGGACAATCATATTTCCACTTTTAAAATCAGCTGTCACCACATTGTTTATACTGGATTTTCTCTCTGTTTGGAATGACTTCCTTCTGCCAATGCTGACATTGACTGACAATTCGCTTAAAACGGTTACGGTTGCGATGTACAATTTTTATGGAGAGTTTGGTTCCCGGTGGGAGATGACCTTTGCAGGCTATACACTGGCAATCATTCCGATTGTGATTGTATATCTGCTGTTACAGAAGAATATCGTTGAAGGCATTATGATCGGTGCTGTCAAAGGGTAGGGAGGAGCGCAAAGATGGCAATTAAGATTCCAATTCAATTACCATATGGTGCAGTATATTTCCGGAAGTCCAATCCGCCAAGGGAGGATTGGGAACGGGACTATGCCAGGCAAGCAGGGATGGATACAATATTTTCCGCCATTGGTTCATGTGGGGAACGATTGAAACATCCCCGGGTGTTTATGATTGGGAAGATTATGACCGGCAGATGGAACTAGGAGAAAAGTACAATATAAAGGCAATAATCGCGGAGGTGACCACGTGTGTCCCTGAGTGGGTGTTTACACAATTTTCCGGAAACATTATGTGAAAACACGCAGGGTGAAAAGGCAAAAGCGAGATGAGCGTGAGCTGTGCGGTGGGAGGGTTTTATGAAGGGATCTGCCTGGATACCCTGTGGGCCGTGAACTGACTGGAAATTTTCTCAAGGCTCTGGCAAAACGCTACAAAGGACATCCGTCTCTTTTGGGCTATGATATATGGAACGAATGCAATTATTCCCACGATCATTGTTACTGTAAGGATACAAGGAACAAGTTTCGCATCTGGCTTCAGAATAAGTATAAGACACTGGATGCGCTGAAAAATGCGTGGCATCGTTACAGTCTGTTAAGCTGGAATGATGTTAAACCGCCTCCAAAGCTGGCACTTTATACAGAATGTAATGATTGGCTGCTGTTTCGGAAGGAAAATGCATATGACCAGATGAAATGGAAGGTGAACATACTTAGACAAGTGGATTCGGATTGCCTGATTACGGCGCATGGCACAGCCCAGAGCCTGGAAAATATGGCCATGGGGGGCTCTGATGAATGGATGGCGGCAGAAAATGTTGAGGTGTATGGACTCACTTTTGTGCAGAGCCGGAAGGGAAATGAAGGATATAAACATTGGAGCGCCTTGGATCTGACACGATCAGGAGCGAGGGGAAAGAGGTTTTGGCATTCAGAATCCAGGGTGGTCCGCTGTGGTATCAGCCCCAAGTGACCGGGAGGCCCCGGAGGATGGCAGGATCACAGAACCCGAGGATATCCGGCAATGGAATATGACCAGTTTGGCAGGAGGCGCCCGGGGCATCCTGTGTCCAAGATGGAGGCCATTACTGGATGGGCCGTTGTTTGGAGCATTTGGCGCCTATGGAATGGATGGAACCCCAACTCCCTGTTCTGAGATGACGGCTCAGATTGCCAAGTGGGCTAATGGGGCTCAACAGGGAGAACTTCTGGAGGCATCACCGGTCCAGGGGGAGATAGGAATTTTGATAACTCCTGAAACACAAAGGGGAACATTCCTACTTTCACGGTTTGGGGCAAAAGACAGTTATGCGCAGGCAGTGACAGGCGCCTACCGTGGGTTCTTTGATTTGGGGTATCAGCCGGACTTTGTACATATTGATGATTTGGGCCGGTATCAGAATATTTATTTGCCAATTCCTGTTATGCTGGACAGATCAACTGCTGATAGAATTGCCGAATGGGTAGAAGGAGGAGGCGTCCTGTTTAGTGAAGGGTGCCCCGGATATCTGGACGGCTCCTGTCATGCGGGAACAGTACAGCCAACCTGGGACTGGATCAGGTATTTGGAGTAAGGGAATTGAATGTGGAGTTTATTCAGGACATCCTTCAGGACGAGCCGGTCCTCTGGGAAGGACGTTTGTTCTATGGAGGAGAGTATATCCAAAGTTACAGCCTAATGGGAGCCAGCAGGCTGATAGGTGGAAACAATGACCAGGTTTTTGCCTCAGAAAACAGATGGGGCTCAGGAACGGCCTTTTTGATGGGAACCAGCCCGGGGGTGGGATATAGTAACCATCCATGGGAGGAACAGAAAAAGATTTTTAAGTGGATTGCAGAAAGAATGGGACTTAAGGCCCATGTTGTATGTGGAAATCCCAGAGTACGTGCCCGGATACAGACAAACGGTGAGAGCCTGTTTTATGGCTGATTAATGGAGACCACTCCGTGCAGAATACAGACATAAGTTTCCATGGGCAGTTCACCTGTGGCGAGATTGAAAAAATATACTGGAGGGGAGGCTCCATCTCGGTATCCAATGGGACAATACAGGCTGAGATAGAAGGACGAAATGCTATTATTGTAAAACTAAAGGAAGAAAAACATGTAAAGAATAGGAGGAATTAAGTTTGAAACAAAGAAATATTGGTTAGAAAAAAGTAAATTGTATGGCAAACAAGCATCTTACAGTGGCTTCAAAAAGAAAATATAGACACAACACCTAATTCATGGCAGGAACGATATCATCTTTAATGGTGTATCCACGCTGCTTTAGTAGATTAAGTGCCTGTGAAGTAGTCAATACTTTTGCTTTATTCGCAGGACGTGATTCAAGAAAACCTTCTGCTGTATATGGTTTTAAATCTGAAAGTATGTGCCAGATAGCGGTCAGGAGCATACGGCAGATTGCGATAATGGCTTTCTTGTGACCACGGTGCGATTTAATACGCTTATAGCGGCCGGTTATTTCAGGATGTTTCTTAGAACGCAATAAACCATTTGCAACTTGTACCAGAATGGGTTTAATATAATTACCAGCACGGGAAATTCGAGTTGATTTGATTCTTTTGTTGCTTTGGTCATTGCGCGGACAACATCCTGCCCATGAAACGAGGTGCTTAGCTGAGGGGAAAACAGACATGTCACCTCCGATTTCAGAAAGGATTTGAATGGCAGTCATTGGATTTTTATCAAATCCGGGAACTGTACGAATTAGATCAAGAGCGGCCTGGTATTTATCAGAGAGACGAAGGATTTCCCGTTCTATTTCTTCCAGATGCTTTTCTAATTCGTCGATATGATTGAGGCACTGACGAAGTTTAATGGCCTGCTCAGGAGAAATAGCTCCGTCAACAGCGGCTTGGATTTCTTCCATAGGTGTTTTACATCGACTGTCTACAAAAGGTGCCACATCAAATATTTCCCCTGGATGAGCGAGCATATATTCTGTGATGGAACGAGAAGATTTCCCAAACACGTCACTGAATACATCATCTAATTTAAGATTAGAAACAGTAAGACAGTTTTGCGCACGGTTCTTTTCGCCGGTAATCATACAGGTGAGTTTGAACCGGTATCTTACTAAATCCCTTAAATGACGAATGTCAGCGGGTGGAATAAAGGAAGGTTTGATCATTTCACACATGAACAAGTCGCAAATCCATTTCGCATCCTTTCGGTCGGTCTTATTTCCTTTTTGAGGTTTTGTATATTTTGGATGAGCAAGAATCACAGAATTATTTGCCTTTTCCAAAACATTAAATACAGGGATCCAATACTTGCCGGTAGATTCCATACAGACTTCAGAACAGTTATACTTTGCAAGCCAATCACACAGTTCCTTCAATCCTTTGGAAAAGGAAGAGAAACGAGCTTGTTTGTAATCGGTTCTGCCGTTTGAATCGGTGATGCCAATGCAAGCGTAGATCCAGGTTTTGTGGACATCAAGTCCACAGCAGTTAAAACGAAAAATTTTGAAAGACAATAAAATAACCTCCTGAATTTTATTGAGATAAAACCGACAGGGACTGGTCATCCGGCAAAATCGAGTCGACTTTGGAAGAGATAAGTTTACGGGCTACGGAATGCGCCATTCATTGATGCCTTAACGGATGACCGACGACATATATTTATGCGAGGTTGCCGCTATACAGCCCCGCCACTCACCTCCACGTGTTCTGTAGTGTGTCGGTTTTATAAAAGAAATTTTATCAGAAGGGGAATAGAATTGAAAAGCGAAAAGTAGTGACAGGGTTTCATAACCCATCGGTGCCTTTCGCAGAAAGGTGGTTTATATTTATGAAAAGAAACATATCCTTTTTAACTGCTATGTGTATGGCAGCGGCGTTGACTGGATGCGCCGGACCGGCTCCTGCAACCCAGGAAACGGAGGCAGAGAAAGTTACACTTCAATATATGACCCTGGCCGATGGAAAGGTGCTTGAGGCAGAACGTCATGTCATTGAAAATTATATGGAAAAAAATCCACATGTTGTGGTTGAAATTACATCTGTTCCGGCCTTAGATACTTTTATCACCACGCTTAAAGCTAAATTTGCCGCTGGCGAGGAACCGGATCTCTATATGTTCCAAGCCGGCACACGTGTCCGCGAATTTGCACAAGCCGGACTCTTAAAGGATATTACAAATGAGCCATATATGGAAAATGTACATGAGGAGGACAAAGCATTTAATTCACTTGACGGAAAAATATATGGTGTTCCTATGCGCTACGAGTACAGCGGCCTGTTTGCGAACAGGGAAGTATTGGCTGATTACCTGATATAAAAATCCCTGCTAGTTTTCAGGAGTTAATGGCGGCTTGCCAGAGTTTACGGGAACAGGGACTGGAAAACCCCATGATTTTGGCGGGAAAGAGTATTAATAATGTTGCACAGTTTGATTTTCAGTATCTGGCCTGTGTAATCAGTCACGAGAATCCTGATTATTATGAGCAGATGCTGGATGGGGAACTTAAATTTACAGACGATATTTTTAAAGAAATGTTTGACAAGTACGGTCAGCTAAAAGAGTATGTTTCAGATGATGCATTGGGTGTGGACGATGATGAGGCAATCAAGCGGTTTATCCGAGGCGAGGGTGCGTTCTGGGTAGCCCATGGAAGCGAGATAACGCGCATGAGGGAACTCGGGGGCGATGAATTTGATTTTGTGATGGTACCCACCGTGCTTCAGGATGAGAATCAGGAGAGAACCTTTAACTGCGGACAGGCATTGGCGCTGAGTGTGGTAGGCTCCAGTGAATATCCGGATGAGGTACGTGGCCTTGTTGCAGAGTTCCTGTTACCGGAAAGCAGCAATATTATGGCTTCGGAAGGAAAGGTAATGCCGGCAGCAGTTGGCGCTGAAAAGCTGCCTGATCCCTGTTTGGAGCCTTGCCGGGAGTGGTTTGACAGTGATAAGAAGATGGCCCATGCTGATCTGATCTGGGTACCGGGAATCAAGGATGTTATGAAGGAAATTACGCAGAAATGGTATATGGGTAATAGTACCGAAAGTGTGTTGGCTGAATGGGACAGTCAGCATCACCGGCTTTTGGAAGCAAATCCGGATTTTATAAAAATTTTGAGAGGAACTGATTCATGAAATTGACACAAGGGGTCCATTTGTGCGGAAGCGGAGCCTTTGGGCTTACTTCGGATGGGGACTGTCACTGCTATGTGTTGGATGGAGCAGTGAACTGGCTCTGATAGACTGCGGGCTTTCTGAAAATCCTGA
>ENA-OQIC01001020-OQIC01001020.1-human-gut-metagenome-genome-assembly--contig:-NODE-1020-length-10617-cov-2.172736_pt1 | contig 10617 bp, 17 predicted proteins | sample MGYA00242572_ERZ504736 | MGnify/ENA primary metagenome ERZ504736 (study PRJEB26092, sample SAMD00036201) | human gut metagenome | host: Homo sapiens | study: EMG produced TPA metagenomics assembly of... | reverse complement strand
AAAAAGAATAAAAAAGATGAAAAAATAGAAGAATTGACAGACATGGTAAAACGCCAGATGGCAGAATTTGATAACTTCCGAAAACGTACAGAAAAGGAAAAAGCTTCTATGTATCAAATCGGAGCAAGAGAGATTGTAGAGAAAATTCTTCCGGTGGTTGATAACTTTGAAAGAGGTCTGGCAATGATACCGGAAGATGAAAAGAAAATCCTGTGGCTACAGGTATGGCTCAGATTTATAAACAGTTGATGACAGCTTTTGATGAAATAGGAGTAAAAGCAATTGAAGCTGTAGGGCAGGAATTTAATCCTGATTTTCATAATGCAGTGATGCATGTGGAAGATGAGGAAGTGGAAGAAAATATAATTGTTGAAGAATTCCAGAAGGGATATATGTATAAAGATTATGTGGTAAGACACAGTATGGTGAAGGTTGCAAACTAGCGATATTCATCAAGCAGAAGAAATTCTGTGAGATTTATCTTATAAATGAAAGATAACCAGTAAATAAATAATAGAAGAAAAATTCAGGAGGAATTTATCATGGGAAAAATTATTGGTATTGACTTAGGTACTACAAATAGCTGTGTAGGTGTAATGGAAGGTGGACAGCCGGTAGTTGTAGCAAATGCAGAAGGCGCAAGAACAACACCATCTGTAGTTGCTTTTACAAAATCAGGAGAAAGATTAGTAGGAGAACCTGCAAAACGTCAGGCTGTTACAAATGCAGATAAAACAATTTCATCTATTAAAAGACACATGGGAACTGATTACAGAGTTACCATTGATGATAAAAAATATTCTCCACAGGAAATTTCAGCAATGATTTTACAGAAACTGAAAACAGATGCTGAAAACTATCTTGGTGAAAAAGTAACAGAAGCTGTTATTACAGTACCTGCTTATTTCAATGATGCACAGCGTCAGGCAACAAAAGATGCAGGTAAAATTGCAGGTTTGGAAGTAAAACGTATTATCAACGAGCCTACAGCAGCAGCTCTTGCTTATGGTCTTGATAATGAAAAAGAACAGAAAATCATGGTATACGACTTAGGTGGCGGTACTTTCGATGTTTCTATTATTGAAATCGGTGACGGTGTTATCGAAGTATTATCTACAGCAGGTGATAACCGCCTTGGTGGTGATGACTTTGACCAGAAGTTGCAGATTATATGATTGCTGAATTTAAGAAAGCAGAAGGTGTTGATTTATCCGCAGATAAAATGGCTATGCAGCGTATTAAAGAAGCAGCTGAAAAAGCAAAGAAAGAGCTTTCCTCTGCAACAACAACAAACATCAACCTTCCATTTATCAGCATGAATGCAAATGGACCTCTGCACTTTGATATGAACCTTACAAGAGCAAAATTTGATGAATTGACACATGATTTAGTAGAAAGAACAGCAGAACCTGTAAAACGTGCATTATCTGATGCAGGACTTTCACCTTCTGAATTAGGTCAGGTATTGTTAGTTGGTGGTTCTACACGTATTCCATCTGTACAGGATAAAGTAAAACAGCTGACAGGAAAAGAACCAAGTAAGACATTAAATCCTGATGAGTGTGTTGCTTTAGGAGCATCTGTTCAGGGTGGTAAACTTGCAGGTGATTCAGGTGCAGGTGATATCCTTCTTCTTGATGTAACTCCACTGTCACTGTCTATCGAAACAATGGGTGGTATTGCTACAAGATTGATTGAAAGAAATACAACAATTCCTACAAAGAAAAGTCAGATTTTCTCTACAGCAGCAGATAATCAGACAGCAGTAGATATTAATGTTGTACAGGGTGAAAGACAGTTTGCAAGAGATAATAAATCTCTCGGACAGTTCCGTTTAGATGGTATTCCACCAGCAAGACGTGGTGTTCTCAGATTGAAGTAACTTTGATATTGATGCAAACGGTATTGTAAATGTATCTGCAAAAGACTTAGGAACAGGTAAAGAACAGCACATCACAATTACAGCAGGTTCTAATATGTCTGATGATGAAATCGATAAAGCTGTAAAAGAAGCTGCAGAATACGAAGCACAGGATAAAAAACGTAAAGAAGCAGTAGATACAAAGAATGATGCAGATGCTATGGTATTCCAGACAGAAAAAGCTCTGGAAGAAGCCGGAGATAAAATTGATGCAAATGATAAGACAGCAGTAGAAGCAGACTTAAATGCATTAAAAGATATTCTTGCTAAATGTGCAAATGTAGATGAAATCACAGATGCTCAGGTAGAAGAAATTAAAGCTGGTAAAGAAAAATTAATGCAGAGCGCACAGAAACTCTTTGCTAAAATGTATGAACAGGCTCAGGCACAGGGCGGTGCACAGGCAGGTCCTGATATGGGTGCAGGAGCACAGGGTGGTTCCAACGAAGCATACGGTGATGATGTTGTAGATGGAGATTACAGAGAAGTTTAATCAGTAGGCGTAAAGCAGTAAAACATGGGCATGGGGTGTTTTGTGGCACCTCATGTCTTATGTGTTTCCATATCTGTGATACGCTGATGAGAGAAAGGGATAAGACAAATGGCAGATAAAAGAGATTACTACGAGGTCCTTGGAGTAGACAGGGGCGCAGATGATTCTGCAATTAAAAGTGCATATCGTAAGCTTGCCAAAAAATATCACCCTGATGTAAATCCTGGAGATAAAGAAGCCGAGAAAAAATTCAAAGAGGCAACAGAGGCTTATGGCATTTTAAGTGACCCTCAAAAGAGAAAACAATATGATCAGTTTGGTCATGCTGCCTTTGAACAGGGCGGCGGTGGAGCCGGAGGCGGATTTGGTGGCTTCGGTGGATTTGGCGGCGCGGATATGGGAGATATTTTTGGAGATATTTTTGGAGATTTATTCGGCGGCGGTGGACGCAGAAGACCGAATAATGGTCCAATGAAAGGTGCCAATCTTAGAGCGTCTGTTAGAATTACTTTTGAAGAGGCTGTTTTCGGATGTGAGAAAGAGCTTGAACTGAATTTAAAGGATACTTGTACAACTTGTAACGGAACAGGTGCAAAGCCGGGAACATCACCGGAAACATGTCCGAAATGTCATGGCTCTGGTCAGGTGGTTTATACTCAGCAGTCTATGTTCGGTACGATTCAGAATGTACAGACTTGTCCAGACTGTCAGGGAAGCGGAAAAATAATTAAAGAGAAATGTACACAGTGCCATGGTACAGGATTTACTTCCAGTAGGAAGAAAATTAAAGTTACCATACCTGCCGGTATTGATAATGGACAGAGTATTCGTATCGAGAGAAAAGGGCGAACCAGGTGTAAATGGCGGACCAAGAGGTGACTTGATGGTAGAAGTGGTTGTAGCACGCCATCCGATTTCCAGAGACAGGACATGAACATATTCTCAACAGCGCCAATTACCTTTGCGCAGGCTGCACTTGGCGGCGAAGTACGTATCAGCACCGTAGACGGAGACGTTCTTTATGATGTAAAACCGGGTACACAGACAGATACAAAGGTTCGTTTAAAAGGAAAAGGTGTTCCATCTCTTCGAAATAAAAACGTCAGAGGCGACCACTATGTAACATTGGTAGTGGAAGTTCCTACAAAGCTTAATGAAGAAGCAAAAGAAGCGCTTCGTAAGTTTGATGAGGCTTGTGGAAATCGTCCCTCAAGCGGAGAAAAGAAGAAAAAATTTGGCGAAAAATTAAAAGATATGTTTGAAAACTAAAGAAACAGGGGAGTTGTATTTCATGATGAGAATGGGAATGCAGCTCTCTTTTTCTTTCATAGTTGCATTTCTTTTTTCTATCCTCTATAATAATAAAATACGCTTATTATGTCTGTACGTATGAAATAAGGAGATTAAATCAATGAAGTGGAAAAAATTCAGAATAAAAACAAAAACAGAAGCTGAGGATATTATTATCAGCACTCTCTATGATATTGGGTTAGAAGGTGCACAGATTGAAGACAATGTACCTCTTACACCGTTGGAAAAAGAGCAGATGTTTGTGGATATTTTGCCACAGATGCAGGAGGATGACGGAATTGCCTATTTAAGCTTCTTTGTAGAAGAAACAGAAGACGGCGAACTGCTTATGAATGGTGAAATAACCAAAGAAGAAGAAATTTTAAACGCAGTAAAAACAGAGCTTGACGGGCTGCGTGATTTTATGGACATTGGCGAAGGCAGCATTGCCATAGATGAGACAGAGGATATTGATTGGATTAATAATTGGAAACAGTATTTTAAGCAGTTTTATGTGGATGATATTTTAATTATTCCTTCATGGGAAGAGGTAAAAGAAGAAGATAAAGACAGGATGATTATCCATATTGATCCGGGAACTGCTTTTGGAACAGGAATGCACGAGACTACACAGCTTTGTATTCGTCAGTTAAAGAAATTTGTAAAAGAAGATACAGAGCTTTTGGACGTTGGGACAGGCAGTGGTATTTTGTCTATTGTAGCATTAAAATTAGGCGCAAAACATGCAGTAGGAACAGATTTGGACCCATGTGCAGTGCCGGCAGTGGAAGAAAATAAAGAAGTCAATGAAATTCCTGCACAGGATTTCGATATGATGATTGGCAATATTATTGATGACAAAGAAGTTCAGGATAAGGTAGGATACGAGAAATACGATATTGTCGTTGCTAATATTTTGGCAGATGTTTTAGTGCCTCTGACACCGGTTATTGTAAATCAGATGAAAAAGGGCGGTATTTATATTACATCAGGTATCATTGACAATAAAGAAGAAACTGTGGTGGAAGCAGTGAAAGCAGCCGGTCTTGAAGTGCTGGAAGTGACATATCAGGGCGAATGGGTTTCTGTTACAGCCAGAAAAAATTAGGAGAAAGCTATGTATCGTTTTTTTGTAGAGCCGTCTCAGATAAAAGATAATCAGATTTGTATTAGCGGAAGCGATGTAAATCATATAAAAAAATGTTCTGCGTATGAAGCTGAAGGAGGAAATTTTAATCAGCAGCGGAGAAGATAAGGAATATACCTGTTATATAGAGGAAATCGGGGAGGAAGAAATACTGGCGCATATTATGTATGTGCAGGAAGCCGGATATGAGCTTTCTTCCAAAATTTATTTGTTTCAGGGGCTCCCCAAAAGTGATAAAATGGAGCTGATTATCCAAAAAGCAGTAGAGCTTGGCGTGCATCAGGTGATACCTGTGGCATCGAAAAGAGCAGTAGTTAAGCTGGATAAAAAGAAAGAAGAAAAAAAAATTACAAGATGGCAGGCAATTTCGGAAAGTGCAGCAAAACAGTCAAAGCGTATGTACGTACCGGAAATCACCAATGTTATGAGCTTTCAACAAGCTGTGGATTATGCAGGAAAGCTGGATATAGTGCTTTTTCCCTATGAGCTGGCAGATGGAATGAAAAAAACAAAAGAGATTATCGGAAAAATAAAACCTGGACAATCTGTGGGGATTTTCATTGGACCGGAGGGCGGATTTGAAGAAAGTGAAGTAGCCTTGCAAAAGAAAAAGCAGATGCGCAGGTCATTACCTTGGGAAAAAGAATTTTACGAACAGAAACAGCGGGACTGACAGTTTTAGCTATTTTAATGTATACACTGGAGGAATAGAAATGGAGCATATCTGGATAATTCGGCAACTACCAGATGCTATGAGGAAGTAAAAGATATTGTGGTAAAAACCATGACGGAGGATTTCGGTAATCCTTCTGCTATGCACTTAAAAGGTGTAGATGCGGAAAATTATATAAAAGAAGCGACAAAAGAAATTGCCAAAACACTGAAGGTGCAGGAAAAAGAAATTTTCTTTACCTCAGGGGGCACAGAGTCTGATAACTGGGCAGTCATTGGAACAGCGCTGGCAAAGAATAGACAGGGAAAACATATTATTACAACGCCTTTTGAACATGCCGCTGTATCAGCACCAATGGAGTGGCTGCAAAAACAGGGCTATGAGATAACAGAAATTCCTGTGGACGAAAAGGGAAATATTTTTTTAGAAAAGTTTTCTGAGACAATCAGAGAGGACACTATTTTAGTTTCTACAATGATGGTAAATAATGAAACGGGAGCTGTTTTGCCCATTGAAGAAATAGGCAGACTGGTTCATGAAAAAATCCTCAGACAACGTTTCATGTAGATGCCATTCAGGCTTACGGAAAATACCGGATTTATCCGAAAAATGGAACATTGATTTATTGTCTGTCAGTAGCCATAAAATTCATGGTCCAAAGGGCGTGGGTTTTTTATATGTAAATGAAAAAACAAAAATTCAGCCTTTGATTTTAGGAGGGGGACAGCAAAAAGGAATGCGTTCCGGCACAGATAATGTACCGGGAATTGCAGGACTTGGTGTTGCCGCAAAGAAAATATACAGCCATATAGATGAAAATGTTTCCTCTATGATGGAATTAAAAAAATATTTTGCACAGGAGCTTTTAAAATTAGAAAATGTGGAAATCAATGGCCCTGAGGTGGAAAAGGGAGCTCCTTATATTTTAAATGTGAGCTTTCTGGGAGTAAGAAGTGAAGTTCTGCTTCATACTTTGGAGGATATGAATATTTATGTTTCGGCAGGAAGCGCATGCTCTAGCCACAAAAGAGCGGGAAGCGCCAGCTTGGCTGCTTTGCGTCTGACACCGGAGCGAAAAGAGTCTGCAATTCGTTTTAGCTTTTGTGAATTTACTACAAAAGAGGAAATTGATTATACACTGGAGGCATTGAAAAAGGTACTCCCAATGCTTCGCAGATATGCGAGAAAATAGAAAGGAAATTACAGAATGTATAAAGCGTTTTTGATTAAATATGCGGAAATCGCAATTAAAGGAAAAAATCGCTACATTTTTGAAGATGCACTGGTAGCACAGATAAAGTACCAGTTAAAAAATGTAGAAGGTAAATTTAGAATTGTAAAAGAAATGGGACGTATTTTCATCTATACAGAGGGAGAATTTGACTATGATGAAACCATCGAAGCTTTAAAGAGAGTTTTTGGTATCTTCAGTATTTGCCCTGCTGTTGTATTAGAAGATGAAGGTTTTGAGAAATTATCTCAGGAAGTGACAGAGTACGTCAAGAAGCTGTACGGAGAGAAAGCATTAACCTTTAAAGTAAACACAAGAAGAAATAAGAAAACCTATCCGATGCAGTCCATGGAAATCAGCAGCGCTTTGGGCGGTGCAATTTTAGATGCCTGCCCGAATATGAAGGTAGATGTACACAATCCTGACGTATTTGTAAATGTTGAAATCCGAAATAAAATTTATTTATATTCCGAAAATATTCCGGGACCGGGCGGTATGCCTCTTGGGACAAACGGAAGCGCTATGCTTCTTCTGTCCGGTGGTATTGACAGCCCTGTTGCTGGATATATGATTGCAAAACGAGGTGTTACGCTGGATGCGGTGTATTTCCATGCTCCGCCGTATACAAGTGAGAGAGCAAAACAAAAGGTTGTAGATTTGGCGAAGCTGGTAGCAAAATACAGTGGACCAATCCGTCTTCATGTCGTAAACTTTACAGATATCCAGTTATATATCTATGATAAGTGCCCGCATGAGGAACTCACGATTATTATGCGTCGCTACATGATGAAAATTGCAGAAGAATTTGCAAAGAAAGACGGCTGTCTGGGACTGATTACAGGAGAAAGCATCGGACAGGTAGCAAGCCAGACTATTCACAGTCTTGCTGCCACAAATGATGTGTGCACCATGCCGGTATTTCGTCCGGTAATCGGCTTTGATAAGCAGGAAATCGTAGACGTGGCATTAAAATCAATACTTATGAAACATCTATTTTGCCATACGAAGATTGTTGTACAATTTTGTGGCAAAACATCCTGTTACAAACCAAATCTTCAGATTATCAAACGTTCAGAAGAAAAGCTTCAGGAAAAAATTGACGAGATGATGAAAGAAGCAGTAGAAACAGCAGAAACCATTATTTGTGAATAAGGATTGAAAAAATACAGGCTATATAACTATATAGCCTGTAAAAAATTTAAAGCTTGTTTTGATTAAACTAAGTATGGTTTTAATACTTCTAAGATTTCATCTAAAGCTGCATCTGCTGCATGAATGTTTAAGTCGATAGCTTTGGATAAATCTAAAGAAAAGATACCCATAATGGATTTTGCATCGATTACGTATCTTCCGGATACTAAATCAAAATCGTAATCAAATTTTGTGATTTCATTTACAAAAGATTTAACTTTGTCGATAGAATTAAGTGAAATTTTAACTGTTTTCATTGGATAAAAATCCTCCCTTACATCAGATTTATTATTTGCTTATTACAAGCATAATGTTACCTTTTATGGTAAAAAAAGTCAATATAAAAAAGGGGAAATAAAATACAAATTATTTGAAAACAATTCGTCAAAACGCTTAACTTTCAGAAGGAATGAGGATAAAATAATGAAAAAAAAGTAGCATTGCATAATTTAGGGTGCAAAGTAAACGCTTATGAGTTAGAAGCCATGCAGGAAATGCTGGAAAAAGCAGGATATGAGATTGTTCCTTTTGCACCGGGTGCTGATGTTTATATTATCAATACTTGTACAGTAACCAACATTGCAGACAGAAAATCCAGACAAATGCTCCATAAAGCAAGAAAGATGAATCCAGAGGCAATTGTTATTGCAGCAGGCTGTTACGTGCAGGCACAAAAGAATATGGAAAATATTGATGATGCCATTGATATTGTACTGGGAAATAACAGAAAGCAGGATTTGTTGTTTGTGCTGGAAAATTATAAAAAGGGAAGCGGACAGGAAAAGGATTTGATAAGTCTGGACAAGCCGGTAGAATATGAAGAGCTTCAGCTTTCCAGTACAGGAGAGCATACAAGAGCGTATCTGAAGGTGCAGGACGGATGCAATCAGTTTTGCAGCTACTGCATTATTCCTACGTAAGAGGACGGGTAAGAAGCAGAAGAAAAGAGGAAGTTTTGGAAGAAGTTCTTCGTTTGACAAAAAACGGATATCAGGAATTTGTACTTACAGGAATTCATTTAAGCTCTTATGGGGTTGACTGTGAGGATAATCTTTTGGAGCTGATTAAAGCAGTTCATGAAATTGAAGGAGTGAAAAGAATTCGTTTGGGTTCTTTAGAGCCTCGTATTATTACAGAGGAATTTGCACAGGCATTAGGAAATATGCCGAAGATATGCCCGCATTTTCATCTTTCCCTGCAAAGCGGCTGTGATGCCACTTTAATGAGAATGAACAGAAAATACAGTGCCGAGGAATATTTAGAAGGGTGCAGGCTTTTAAGAAAATATTTTAAAAATCCTGCGCTGACAACAGATGTAATCGTAGGATTTCCACAGGAGTCAGAAGAAGAATTTGAACAATCCTATAAGATGATAGAAAGTGTGGAATTTTATGAGACACATATTTTCAAATATTCCAGAAGACAGGGGACAAGAGCTGCGGAGATGGAAGGACAGGTTGATGAGGCAGTAAAGACAGAAAGAAGCCATAAGCTTATTCAGTTGGGAAAAGAGAAAAAACAAAAATACATGGAAAGCTTTTTAGGGCAGCAGGTTGAAATTCTCTTTGAAGAAACAGCGAAATACAAGGAGAAGAATACTGGATCGGTTATACAAAGGAATATTTAAAGGTAGCTGCAAAAAGCAAAGAAAATCTGGAAAATCGTATTGTTTTGGGAAAAGTGGAAAGATTTATTGAAGAAGGTATTTTTATTTGCTCAATATAATAGTTGAATTTCTAAACAAGATATATTAAAATAGGAGTATAGTTGCAGTACTAGAATGATAGGTAAGGGCGTGAATTTATGGCAAATTTAGAGAATACACAATATTTTAATGTGAAAACAGACCCGGCAGTTCGTGTAAAAGAAGTGTTAGATTTGGTATATAATGCTATGGCTGAAAAAGGTTATAATCCGGTAAATCAGATTGTGGGATATATTATGTCAGGCGACCCCACATATATTACCAGCTATAAAGGTGCCAGAAGCACAATTATGAAGGTTGAGCGAGATGAGCTGGTAGAAGAATTGCTGAAGGAATATATTAAGAATAAATCATGGAAGCGTGATTAGCTTATGAGAATTATGGGATTGGATTACGGTTCAAAAACCATAGGGGTAGCAATCAGCGACCCTCTTGGGATTACCGCACAGGGAATAGAGATTATTCGTAGAGAAGAGGAGAATAAACTGAGAAAGTCCCTGCGCAGAGTAGAAGAACTGGCAAAGGAATATGAGGTTTCGGAAATTGTTTTAGGATTTCCGAAAAACATGAATAATACAATCGGAGAACGGGCGGAAAAATCGCTGCAGCTAAAAGAAGCACTGGAAAGAAGACTGGGCTTGCCCGTTGTAATGTGGGATGAAAGACTTACCACAGTAGAAGCCAATCGTACTTTAATGGAAACAGGAGTACGTAGAGAGAACAGAGGTAAATATGTAGATATGATAGCTGCTGTATTTATCTTACAAGGCTATTTAGATGCAAAAGCAAACCCGGGACAGTTTGAGCAAGCCAAAGCCACACATAAGGTTTTGGCAAAAGCGAGCGTGTGTCCGGGTTATGTGTATGCCTGAAAAGTGAGAAAAGAAAGGACGAAAAACATGGAAACAGTAATTTTTGATGGAGAAGACGGAACAGAATTAGAATTGGGATTTTAGAACAGACCAG
>ENA-OQIC01001019-OQIC01001019.1-human-gut-metagenome-genome-assembly--contig:-NODE-1019-length-10620-cov-1.439341_pt1 | contig 10620 bp, 23 predicted proteins | sample MGYA00242572_ERZ504736 | MGnify/ENA primary metagenome ERZ504736 (study PRJEB26092, sample SAMD00036201) | human gut metagenome | host: Homo sapiens | study: EMG produced TPA metagenomics assembly of... | reverse complement strand
TGCAAGTGCCGGATTCATGCCTTTTCTTTTCGTGTATGCCATATCACCGCACCGCTTTCTAATTAAACGGCAACTCTTCGTCAATTCCATCCGGGATATTCATGAACCCGTCAGAATCAGCTTGACCATACGGCGAACATCCGTCTTGTTGCTGCCCGCTGCTTCCTTTGCTCTCGCAGAACTCAAACTATTCACAATCACTTGCATTCCGTAATGTTTCACACCGTCTTTGTCAGTGTAATTGTTATTTCTGACTTCTCCGTCAATCAATAATTTTATTCCCTTTCCTACGTTGCATTTTTCAAATGTTTCTGCGATTTTACCAAATGCTACGCACTGGAAGAAATCAGCTTCCGGCTCACCGTCACGCTTAAATTTTCGGTTCACTGCAAAATTGAATTTCGCAACCGCTTTTCCTTCCTGACTGTATTTTATTTCAGGGGCGGCACATAACCGCCCGGTGATGATAAATTGATTCATGGTTTTACTGTCCTTTCTTTTTATTTTCCAAATAACGCTGCTGCAACATCTTGTACACTGTCTGCATTTTCAGTTTTTTCACTTTCTAATGATTCAAGTTTCGTTGTTTCTTTTGGCTCCTCAATAATTTCATGCGGTGCTTCCGGCACTGTTGTATATTCCGGCTCAATTTCGCCTTGCTCTTCTGCCGTATACATTCCCCCAAATGCAGAAGGAAACGTCTCACGCAATGCTTGCACAAGTGCAACTTTCCGAATCATTGTGGCCGGCTTCTTGCTCCACTGACCGTTTAAACTGCCATCCTTCTTTCTTCCTGCATATTCATCAAACGATACTTCAATCCGTGTGCTGTGGCTGCGGTCTTTTCTCCAAACTTCCGCATACCCACCAATAATGGTTTCGCCCGGAAGTTTCACTGTCCCTATTCTGTAAATAATTTCTCTTGTTTCCTCATTCATCACTATGATACCGGCTTCTGATCCGTCAAACGCCGGATTTGCTTCAGCACGCTTTTGAAAGGCTTCTTTTCCGACTACCATCGTTGCAGGTTCCGAACCGTACTTGATGCAATACGCTTCCTTCGCCCACGGGTTCAGCTTGCTAAACTTGCAAAGATTAATAAACATTGCTAATTCCTGCATAGTAACCGCTTCTTTATTGCCACTTACAAGATAATTTCTAACGATTTGCGGTGTTAGTGTGATTTCCATTCCGTTTGCTTCGTATTTTACTGCCTGTTCTTTCTGTGTTTTTTGTGGTGCTAGTCTGTTCTGCATTTCCATTTTCTTTCTCCTTTTCTATTTCACTAAATCATCCAATGTTGCTTTAACTCCACTGAATCTTCCTTCTTCCAAATACAGTTTTGTGTCAAAAAAGATAATCTCTTTTGTTTCGTGTGAGAACGCTGCTGAAATTCCATTTTTAATACAAGTCAATCTCAAAAGTGACAATACTGCATCTAACTCTTCCTTTGCTTGTTCGCCCATGTTTTTCACCCCTCTATAACGCCTTGAATTCAATGTTTCTGTTCTTAAAAAATTCTTTTAGTGCAAGCGCATCCGCCATTGTTAGATTTGCTTCAAAAGACACCCACTGTCTCTCTCTTGCTATGCACTCTTCAAATGCCTGTTTCCCAATTTCCGAAATACATTGTCCTATCTCAGATTCAGGTGGATTCATGCACGCTTCAAAGGACTCTACATCATTAAAGCTAATTTGTCCTTCCAGTTGAACATCCTGTTGTTTCTGTGCTTCCTCAGCAGCCTTTTTTCAGCCTCTGCACGCTCTCTTTCCTGCTGCGCTCTTCTTTCCGCAAGTTTACGTTCCACTTCCTCCAGTCTTGCATTTTCGCGAAGTGCCATCGACAGATCCAGTGTCTTGACGTACATGTCCTTAACCTGCAGCTCGTACTTTGTATCCAGTTCTTCAATCACATCCATATCCTGATTCACCTTACTAATCAGCGCCGTGATCTCTTCTGTGATGCTTTTTAATGACTTACTTACATTCAGATACTCATTTTTAAATACTTTTGCAAAAGGAAGGATTACTTTCAGATTTCCAATATTTTCCTCATAAATCTCAAGCACCTTCTGTTTCTTCTCAAGTCTGCGCTGCTCCTCTACTTCTTTGATCTGCGAATCAATCAACTGAATCGGCTCATCGATAATCGCCAACACTTCTTTAACCTGCTTTTCGAATAGTTCATAAGGAGCCATACACTGCTTCTTAATACGCTTTCTCTCTGTTTCAATCGCATCTCTAAGCTTGTTCAAGGTTGCTTATCCTTCTTCGCCTCTTTAATGGTCTCCTCTGTGTACTGGAGTCCTTTATAATCCTGTACCTTTGCTGAGATTGCTTCTTTCAACTCCTCGTTGTTCCATTCAATTTTCTTTACAAATCCGTCTTCCATAGGACTTAAAATTCTTAATTCCATTTCTTTTCCTCCTTTATATTTCCGGCAACTTCGCCGGTGGACACTGGTCCTTTGTAACATACTCCCAAAACCTCTCACCCTCAGCCATCAGATACCGGATATCCTCTTCCACCTCTGATCGCTCAAAGTGATAATGCTTCGTCTGCAAGAATATATCTCCGTCATACTCGCTTTTTAGCTGCGCTTTTAATTCACAGAAATCAGCTTCCAAAACCGCCATATAAAACAAACACTGACAGTAATAATTCTGTGGAATCTGGTTTCTCCACTTCTCCCTCATGCTAGCATTCAAGATATTTGTAGTCTTACATTCCCATATCCCAAGCCGTCCCTGCTCATCGTACAGCCAGCCATCAACGGAAGCCTGCGCCCACGGGTATTTGTCGTTGTAAAAGCTGTTATTTTCCTTGTAGCAAACCTTGTAGTTTGGAAAATCCAGTTTAAACAGTTCTCGGAGCGGTTCTTCTGCCTTTGTGCCGTACAAAACATAAGGTTTCTGAGAAATATCAACAGCTTGTCTTCTTCCGGTTTTTAATTCCCATAACTCCACATTTGACATATAAGGGTTCTCTCCGATTACCGCAGATATTTCTGATCCGCCAATACCGTTTCTTCGATTGGCAAGCCATGCCTCGTGGCTCGGGAAGGTTTTAAGCTCTACCATGTGCAGCGCCAACCTTTCCTTTTGCTATCTCAAGAAGATTTTCCGTGATTCTGATTGCACAATCTGCATCCGAATCGCTTCTGATAGGGAAAAAATGGTCGTATTTCGAGTTGAATCCACCTGCGCTGCTTCTGAAATGGATTGGATATCCATAATTCGAAAATTCCATTGTAACAAGTGGAAGACCACAGTCAGCATCTCCAAACGCATGAACATCCAGTATCAAATCCAAAAGCTTATGTATCTTTTCTCTGCTCACCATGAGTTAACACCTCCACTCTCTCAATCCCTAAGATTGCGAATATTACTTTAAAATCCGGAGTATCTACTTCATTTGCGTAACGCTCCACCGCCCGGACCATTGCCGCTGCCTCCTCTGCCGGGATATCATCATTAAAATGGTATTTTTTCATCTTGATTTTCCTCCTATTTTCGCTTACTATTTAATTGGATTATTTAATAAGGGCGCTTAATGGTTTGCCGACCGTGCGCTCTTTTTTTATTGGTCGTGAAATGTCGATCAGTTGCAAATCTTCTAACCCTCTTTTCGGTCTAAATGGAATGATATTTGCAAGTACCTCTCTAGGCTCATACCGCTCTACCTTTCCCTCTTTGTTTAATAATTTCCCAAAAATCATGCTTGTCCACCTCCTTTCTCATTTCTCACTGTTGATCTGCTCATATCGCCACACCTTCAATCTCCGCAAACCGTTTTGCATTGATAAAGTACACCCATCTGTTTTCAGATGTATGAATACCATATCCCCACGGGAACACACCTTGCTGCAATCCTTTTCTCACAGTCGTAGGATGCATCCCAAAAAATCTCGCAGCTTCCTCAACTTCTAATTTAGGAATAATTCCATTCCTTACTTCTTGTGACGGGAGCACAACAACCGTTTCATCTTTCTTGGAAAAATAGTCTTCTTCAAGTCCAAGCGCTACTGCAATAGAAGCCTGAACATCTTCTGATGGTATCTGTTTGTCAGAAAGGTACTGGCTGACAGACCCTTTACTTTTCCCTGTCAGACCACACACCTGCCGCTGATTAAGATTTAATTCCTTCATAGCTTGTTTCAGTTTTTCGCTGAATTTCATTACTTGTCGCCTCCTACTCTATTGTTTGATTTGCTTCATCTACATTTACCATCTTTTAACCGAGTAATAAGGTAAGTCCGACGTCAATCAGAAGTGCAAAAATTACAGATGCTAAAAGAACAAATATTGTAGTTTTTACACCGGTAACATATACCATTGCGCTGATTAAAGACACCGCGCAAAACATCAAAATAATTATTCCTAAAATTATTCTTAACACATTTTCACCTCTTTCTACTGCTACGCCGCCTCTGAATCTCTAAAATCACATGATACCGTCTGATCTGTCCATCACACTGCGTATACTCGATCTCCCTAGGATAGCCATGATCTGAGTACCACTGCTTTACCATGTCAATGACCTGCGGAGCTATTTTCGGACGGCTCCTTGCCAGTTTCCTTTAGATTCCCAAGTTTCCGTATATAAATCCTCTGATAAATCTAATCTACGAATAATTTCGTTCACCGCCTTATCTGCCGGTTTGCCGGAACTCTGATAATATAATCTCGCTTGCCGGGCGATATGTACCGTGTCAAAATACTGCTGATCTGCCTCAATCATGATTGGAAGGTCTACGCCTGCCTTTTCGTAAAGCGATTTCGCTGTTAGAAGCTGAATCTTACTGTTGCAACCTGCTGCCTGGAGCATTGGCGTTAAAATCTTTACCGCATTGTTGACACTGGCAAGACGTTCGTTGCTTTGTTTCTTCTTTGGCATCTCGTAAGAGCCGGTCTTGCGAAGTGTTGGGAGTACTTCGTCTGTAACCCAGTCTGTGAATTTTTCTGCGTTAGGTTTACGGCTCTTGAAAACCAACTTATATACACCGCTTTCAGTAAGGAAATTCTCGCCTGCGTTATTCAATTTCCGGAAGTCGGTTAAACCGACATCTGAATTTTTCACCTTAATAACTTGCTTTTTATTCATTTTACTCATGTGGTCTTTGACTGTGCCCATTGCCATATCCAAACACGCTCCAACATGATAAGGATTGAATAAAATTTCTCCATTCAATTCAAATATTTCTACTTCATGTCCCTCAAAAATCATTAATTCGTTCATATTACCTCCTATTATCCTGCTTTATATTGTTTTATATTGTTTTATCTCCTATAATGTAGTTATCAAAAACGAAGGAGAAAAAACATGTATTCTGATTTTGAAGAAATTTATTTAATTCCATCAGAAAAGTTTAAGCTCTTCTGTATGCGCTTTAAAAAGAAAGTTAAAAGAGAGTTTCTTGGAAAATCCGAAAGACCTCTTATGAAATATAAGCTAATTACTTGTAGTTATCCGTTTGTCGATACAACGCCAAGCGATAAAGCCGTGGAAATAACTTTCTCTCTTACCGAAAAATATTTCCGGTACTGTGCTTATCGCAGAAATAAATTCTTCGATAATAAGCTTTGGCCACTTATTATTTCTGTTGTTGCTTCCGTCATTACCTCGTTAATAACAGCGCAATTATTATAATAATCAGAATACCTATTACACATCGGTAAATGATGCGCCTGCGGTAAAGGAATTGGAAAAGTTCTTTTTCCTCGTCCGTGATTCCGTGATACTGCCAGAAATCCATGCAGCCCATCCTTTCTTTTTACTGAATTGTTCTTCTTTCTTCCTCAAACTGAATCAAATCATATTCTGATACCCGATACTCTCTTCCGAGCTTAATTGCATTCAGCTTCTTTTTACGAATCCAATCCCAAACAGTAATGACCTTTACGGAATATCTCTCCGCAACCTCTTCGCAAGTGTACATTTTAGACAAAATTCTCCCTCCTTTTTCTACATATTTTTTATTTGTGCTTACTTGTGTATAGTTCGGTTTAGTGATATAATTATCTTGTCAAAACGAATTACATCAACAAAACGAAATATCTCGCTTAACAGCTTTTGATTTTCTCGTCTAACCGAGCTATGACTATACTATAACTCGTTATACCGAACTTGTCAATAGTTTTATTTCGTTATGTCGAGATATTTTAGAAAGGCGGCAATATGTACGAAATTTTTCAAAAACTTTGTGAAGAAAGAGGTATTACACCTTATCGGTTTTGCAAAGATACTGGAATAAATTCTTCTACCATCAGTACATGGAAAAAGAACGGATCTGAATGCTCTCCAAAAACCGCAAAAGCTGTATGCGACTACTTTGGAGTAACACTAGATTACTTAATGAACGGAAATAAACCAATCGAAAACGCTAAACAAGCTCTGACAAAGAAGGATGAGCGAGATATTGCGAAAGATATGGAAAGCATCAGAAATAAGTTAAAAAATAGCGAAGAAGGACCCGCTTCTTATGACGGTCAAGCGATTCCAGAAGAGGACATTGACTTGCTTCTCGGGCAAATTGAATTAATGATGAGAAGGTTGAAACCAATTAACAAAGAAAAATACAATCCTAACAAAAATAAAAAGTAGGTGTATGAATTGAAAACAAGCGATATTAAGCATTTAGTTGAATACTACACAAAGAAATTTAACACAAGAAACCCGTTTGAACTTGCAAACTGCTTAAATGTCGAAGTTCAATTAGGGCCATTAGGCAGTCGGGCTGGATGTTATATGTTTTTAAAGAATCATAAATGTGTTTTCTTGAACGAAGATTTAGAAGAACATGAACTGAACCTTGTAATGGCTCATGAATTGGCACACTCCATTCTTCATAGAAAAGAAAATTGCTACTTTATCAGAAATAAGACTCTTCTGTTATCTTCTACGAATGAAATAGAGCTAACACATTTGCCGCAGAACTTCTCATACCAGATTCCATGATTTATGAGAATCCAGGCATGACAAAAAGCCAGATTGCAAGACTGGCTGGATATGATGAAAAGATTATGGAGTTTAAAAGCATAGTGTAATTCCTATATAAAAAACACCTTTTATCGAACTGGTGTTTTAGGAAGGAACTACGAATGAACTCTAGAAGAACACTATCACAAGAGGAAGCAGACACTTTACTCAATATGATAAAAAATCGCTTTCGGAAAATATTGAATTCCCTTCAAAAGGAAAAGCTTTAGAATTTGATCTAATTGGAGATGATAATAAGGAATTATTTACAACCAAAATATATCGTGGCAAAATAAATTCTTTAAAATACGAAATGGGTGCCCGAATCAAAAAGGACGGTATTCTTCTACTGGAATTACATGTCAATCCTGGAAAAGTTCACCCAAACCCAGATGGATCTAAAATCGTGGGATCACATTGGCACATATATACTGAAGAATACGGCAGGCAATTTGCTTTTCCTGCTGAAAGTGTTCAATCTGATAAATTTGTAGAAAATACAATATTGTTTTTAAAAAAATTTAATGTTGTTGAATGTCCTACTGTTTCTTTTCAGTTAGAACTTGTATAATCAAAACATAAGGAGGTGTCGTATGGATATTCAGCATTATATAAATGATTATGTCGATTGGCTTAGAAATGAAATTACTTTCTCTAAAGTCGGCGAATACTACGAAATAAATACCCCTTTCTTAGATACGGATGGGGACTATTTTCAATTTTATGTCAAGCAAGAAGGTAATGAACTTTTTTTCACAGATGATGGATATACATTAAATTCACTGGAAATGACGGGATTTAAGCTAACTAAAAACAGAAAGCAACAACTTAATCAAATTCTATCTCAATTTGGTGTCCAATTAAAGAAAAACGAGTTAACATTACGAGCTCCGGCACCAGAATTCGCTCAACGAAAACATGCATTTACACAATGCCTTATTCGTGTAACCGACATGTATATGACTTCCAGAACAAAGGCTTCTTCTTTCTTTTTAGATGATATACAAGACTTCTTTTTGGAAAATGATATTTATTGTATGGAAAATGTTTCTTTCACCGGAAAGTCTGGCTTTTCTCATAACTACGATTTTGCCATCCAACGATCCAAGCGCAAACCAGAGCGCTTATGTCTTGCTATAAATAATCCAAACAAGACCTCAATGGGCAACGCACTTTTTGCTTGGAACGATACTAAACCATATCGCAAACATGATAGCCAGCTAGTTGTATTGTTAAATGATTCAAATCCTATAAGTAAGGGAATTGAAGACGGTTTTTCGAATTATAGTGTCAACACAATTCGCTGGAGCCAAAGATTGAGAAAACAGAATTAGAAATATTAACAGCTTAAGCAATTTCTTTACGATATATAACTCTTAGGAGATTATATATAGATGTGGCGTTACAAAAGAAGTAATACAGGGGAAAGAGAGGAAAACAAAAATGAAAAAGAAACTTGTAGTATTGTTATTGGCAGCGACTATGTCATTATCTGTTGTAGCGTGCGGAGGAGAAAAGGAAGAAGCAAAGAAAGCGGAAGCTCCAAAGACCGAAGAAACCAAAGAACCGAAAGTTGAAGTCACATATCAAACAATTCTTGATGATTACAGTAAAAGAATTGCGGACGCAACACCGGGGCTTGTTGAAGAATATAATGCAGAATCTGCTGCTATTGCAAACGATATAACTGCGCTTGCTGAATTATCCAATGCTAAAGTATCAAAGTTAGCCGAAATATCCAATCAAGGTGTAACTGAAATGGCTACTCTAATGCAGAAAAATGGTGACGAATACAGTGTATATGAAGAATGGGCTAATAAATTAATGGAAGTTTACACGCAATACTCTGCTCAGATTACAGATGCTTACACCGCTTCCACTTCTGGGATGAGCGCAGAAGATATGCTTAACTCTCTAGAAACATTAGAACAATAGGTTGAAGAGAGGGATTGAATAATGAGCAAAAGAAATGCAAACAGCGGCGGATCGGGGTGTATGGGATTCTTTGTATTTGTAATATTTATCGCCTTTGCAATGACGATATATTCATATTTTTGGATACCAGCAATTCCAATTATGATATATCTTGCTAAAAGCAAGAAATTCGCCGAAAAACGTGCGAGAAACGTAACTATATGCGCAGCGGTACTAATTACCTCGCTTATTACTTTTGGCTATCTTAATGCACCTACCAAATTAAGTGGCATAGAAGTTACGTGGGGGAACACGGAAGCCACTGTCGGAGATACGATTGAGCTTGAAGTCGCAGCTATTCCAAGTGATGCAAAACTCAAAGAATGTAGAAATGCCAAAAAGTGATTTGGTTGATTTCAAATTCAGAGATGGGAAGGCAGTGCTTACTTTCGAAAATCCTGGGGAAACAGAAATTTGGTTTACTGCCGGGAAAGATATTAAGAGTGAAAAGAAGAAATTTACAGTTATAAGCAAAGAAGAGAAGGCACAGAGAGAAGCTGCTAAATTAGCAGAAAAGCAAGCACAAGAAGAAGCAGAGAAACAAGCTGAGTTGCAGGCGCAACAAGAAGCGGCATTAGCGGAACAAGAACGAATCGCGCAAGAGCAGGCTGCTGCACAAGCAGCACAAGAACAGGCTGCACAGCAAAGCCAAGAAGATCCTATTGTATATGTAACAAATACCGGCGCTAAATATCATAGAGCCGGATGTAGAACCTTAAATCAAAATAGAAAAACATTTGTCCGAGGTTCGCGGTTATTACGAACCTTGCGGAATTTTTAACCCTCCGCAATAAAAATGAAAAACCGCCCAGTGTTACCAGCACTGAACGGCTTAATATACACCCGAAGATGTACGAAATGATTGCAAATATATTGTATCATCTTCGGACAGCTATCGCAATCGAAACATGTATTCGATGGCTGTTATTTTTATACCCATTTTACAAAAATCAAACAAGGAGGATGATATTATGGCAGAAGGTGTTAGAAAACGAGGTAAGACATGGTCTTATTATTTTGATACTGCAAAAATTAATGGGGAGAGAAATAAGATTGAAAAAGGTGGATTTAAAACGCAAAAAGAAGCCCTAGATGCAAGGGCAGCTGCTATTGCAGAATACAATAATTCCGGCAGAACATTTTCACCAAAAGAAATATCTGTTTCGGATTATTTGGACTACTGGCTTGAAAACGCAATAAAGAAAAACATAGATCATGGTTATTCTTACAACACTTACCGGGAATATGAATCTAAAATCAGATTACATTTGAAACCTGCTTTTGGCATCTACAAATTAAGTAGCTTCCAATATGCACCTGATAAAATTCAAGAATGGATTGACGATATGAAATTAAAGGATTTTCCAAAGCATGATCAAGAATACCTTGACCTGCTTACAAGGTGCGTTGAACTATGCAATATTACCGCTAAAGTATATTCAGTCTAATCCTTGCATTCCAGTTAAGGTTGGGAAAATGCCGATAGACGTTGACGCAAAAGCCCATGCAGAATATATTTGCCCTAAAGAAGAATTTGACCGAATACTGAAGCGTTTCCCGGAGAGTAGCTATTTTCATCCATCTTTGATCGTACCTTATCATGCCGGTACCAGAATCGGGGAAACATTCGCCATTGATCTGAAAGAAGATGTTGATTTTGAAAAGCAT
>ENA-OQIC01001018-OQIC01001018.1-human-gut-metagenome-genome-assembly--contig:-NODE-1018-length-10635-cov-1.911591_pt1 | contig 10635 bp, 21 predicted proteins | sample MGYA00242572_ERZ504736 | MGnify/ENA primary metagenome ERZ504736 (study PRJEB26092, sample SAMD00036201) | human gut metagenome | host: Homo sapiens | study: EMG produced TPA metagenomics assembly of... | reverse complement strand
CCTCCCCTCCAGATGGATCCGCTCTGTTTTCACACCCTGGTCCACCTGGGGAATGGCTGATAACAGCGCCTCCGTATACGGGTGATAACGCTTTTCATACAGCTTATCATAATCAGCAATCTCCACCATATTACCAAGATACATGACCCCCACCCGGTCGCTGACCTGGTAGACCACGTTCAGATTATGGGAAATGAAGAAATAGGTCAGTCCCAGCTTTTCCTTTAACTCCTGGAGCAGGTTCAGCACCTGGGCCTGAACCGATACATCCAGCGCGGATACTGCCTCATCGCAGATAATGATATCCGGCTCCAGAGCCAGCGCCCTGGCTATGCCGATACGCTGCTTCTGTCCTCCTGACAGCTCATGGGGATACCTGCTCAGACAGTACAAATCCAGTCCCACCAGGTTAAGGAGCTTCATAATGCGGGCCTCCACATCCATCTTCCCCTTCATCCGTGTATCTCAAAGGGTTCCATCAGAATCTGGCGTACGGTACGCCTGGGATTCAGACAGGCAGAGGGGTCCTGGAATATAATCTGGACCTTCCTGCGCATTTTCTTTAAATCTGCTCCCTTTAGCCCTGCTATGTCCGTTCCGCCCATATAAATGTGGCCCTCCGTTGGTTTCAAGAGGCGGACAAGGGCCCTGCCCAGGGTACTCTTGCCGCAGCCGCTCTCCCCCACCACGCCAAAGGTCTCCCCCTTCATGATGTGGAAGCTTACGTCGTCCACTGCCTTCACGGTCCCGGACTTCTTATCCTTTCCCTTAAAATATACCTTTACATGGTCGGCCTTAACCAGCACTTCCCTATTGCTCTTGTCTTCGTTTATACCTTCGTTTATGTCTCTGTTCGGATTCTGCGCCATACATTAAGCCTCCTTCCCCGCAGCCTGGTCTTCAAACAGCCAGCAGCGGACCTTCCGCTCCTCTGAAAGCCGCTTCATGGGCGGCTGACTGTCCTGCACCGCTCTGTGGCATGGGGACATCTGGGCCAGAAGCTGCACCCCTTAATCCGCTCCGTGGGATTAGGCACCATGCCCTCTATGGCGGACAACGGCTTCCTGTCCTTTGTGATGACAGGTATGGCATTCAGCAGTCCAATGGTATATGGATGCTTGGGATCCCGGAACAGTTCCCCGGCCGGAGCCTGCTCCACGATATGGCCCGTATACATGACAATGACCGTATCGCACAGCTCGCTCACCACTCCCAAATCATGGGTAATGAACAGGACCGAGGAATGAAGCTCCTCATTCATCTCGCGAATCAGATCCAGAATCTGGCCTGGATGGTCACATCCAGAGCCGTGGTCGGCTCATCCGCAATCAGAATCTGGGGCTGGCAGGCCAAAGCCATGGCTATCATCACACGCTGCCTCATTCCACCCGACATCTGGTGTGGATACTCGTGGGCCCTTACCTCAGGATTGGCGATTCCCACTGCCCTCATCATGCGGATGGCTTCCTCCATGGCTTCCTTTTTCTTCATGCCCCGGTGCAGGCGCAGGGATTCCGCAATCTGTTTTCCGCACTTGATAATGGGATTTAAGGAGGTCATTGGTTCCTGAAAATCATGGAAATCTCATTTCCCCTGATTTTCTGCATATCCCGCTCAGAGGTCTTACCAATCCCTTCCGAGATACAAATCTCCCTCCTGTATCTGTCCGGAGTTGGGAATCAGCTGCATCATTCCAAGAGAGGAAACACTCTTGCCGCTCCCGCTCTCTCCCACGATACCCAGCTTTTCACCCTTATGCAATACATAACTCAGATGGTCCACCGCCTGAACGGTGCCTTCCGCTGTCCTGAATTCCACACATAAATCTTTTACTTCCAATATGATATCTGTCTGTGTCATTTTATCCGCCCTTTGTTTTATTGCATCAAAGCGTCAACGCGGTGCCAATGTATTTACCCGCAGTTTTCTGCATATATACTCAAAACGATACCACATTTTCTCGGATAATTCAATATATAGATTGACCTGTTTTGCCCGGAAACAGGCCAAAACCAGCACAGAAACGCAAAAACAGGACGCTGCCAAGGCTGTTTTAACAGCTTATTTACAGCGTCCCGCTCTTACGTTTGTTATATCTTACCGTTCACATTCCAGGGCTTCTTCCAATAAATGGCATCCACATTACACTCTTTCATACATTCGCCGCACTGTATGCACTCCCTGTCTCCCACCTGTCTGACATCCATTTTACAGGTGCGCACACAGCGCCCGCAGTCAACGCAGGTATCCCTGTCAATCCTCACCCCCAGCAAAGCCACAGGGGCAAACAGGGAATAGATGGCCCCCAGAGGACAGAGGATGCGGCAAAAGCTTCTGTACAGAAAACAGGCGCTTACCAGTATGACTGCCAGCACAAGAACCTTCCAGTGAAAGAGGGCCCCTGCCAGACCGCTCAGGGAATCGTCCAGAAGCACCAGGGGAATTCCTCCCTCCAGTGTCCCCGCGGGACATATGTACTTACAAAAGGCAGGAACAGGAAGGCCGGAGGCTGCCTTAAATACCACCGGCAGTATAATGACAAACACTGCCAGGATCACATATTTCACCTTGGACAGCTCCTGTGTGACACGGTTCTTTTTTATCTTGGGAACAGGTATCCTGTAGAGAAGCTCCTGCACCAGGCCAAAGGGACAGAGGAAACCGCATATGGTCCTTCCCATGGTAACCCCAAAGAGCAGGAGAACTCCCAATATATAGAAGGGAAGCTTCCTGTCCATGGCGGACAGGGCATTCTGCAGGGTACCTAAAGGACAGGATCCGACGGCTCCCGGGCATGAATAGCAGTTCAGTCCGGGAACACACAGTCCTTTTGACCTTCCCTTATAGATGGACGCCTCCGCAAATCCCTTCAGGTTCAGATTATATAATAATGCCGCACAAAGCTGTATCAAACGCCGTTTCATTGCTGCTGCCCTCTCATGGTCATAGTCTTCTGCCGCTGCCCTCTTATCCGATTCCGATGCATTCCAGGCACACCCTCACTGCCTTGCGGAAGGCATCCTGGTAACCTCCCTGGGCGGCTCCGGTGCACAGGAATACTATGCCAAGAACAAGAAGGATAACCGCCACCTTATTCTGTCTGCACCAATCCATCATATATCAACGCTCCCTGTCTTACACCCCAAGGGCTTCCTTATATCTCTCATACATCGTGTCCGCATCCAGGGCACCGGTGGATATATGGGTCACCCTGCCCTCCGCGTCCACCACCACTGTATAGGGAATGGAATTCGTGGGATACAGCATGGATATGGAATACTCCTCATCCAGCACTACCGGGAAGGTGTATCCGTTCTCCTCCACAAAATCCTTCACTGTCCCGGCATCATCCCGCAGTTCACCGCGATAATACCGATTTTGTCCCCAAAATCATCCTTCAGGCGCTCAAAGGCCGGCATCTCCTTGACGCATGGACCGCACCAGGTTGCCCAGAAATTGATGATAACAGGCTTTCCCTGCAGTTCAGACAGCGTAATGCTGGTGCCGTCAATAAGCTCCCCTGTAAAATCAGGAGCTTGAACACCCTCCTTAATAGGCATGCCCGGCTTGAACTCAATCACGCCGTCCCCCTGGTCAGCTGCTGCCTCTGCATCTGCCTGGCTGCCGTCTGGGGACGGCTCCCGGCCTGCTTCACCGGCTTCTCCTCCTTCCCGGGTCTTTTCCGGCCCGGATTCATTGTTCCCTGTATCCTTCGGCTTGTCAGTTCCCGTGCCGTTTTTCTCAGTTTCTGCGCTGCTTTCCTCAGCCGCCGTGCCTTCCTTTTCAGTCCCCTGGGCCTGCTCCGTTTTCCGGTCAGCCTTATTCTGGTCTGCCGTCTGGCTGCATCCCGTTATCTGCAAGGCCAGGAAAATGGCCAGCGCCGCGCCTGCAGCACTCCTTTTCACGACCTTTTTATTTCTGTAAAAATGTTCTCTCCTCATGTGTTATTCCTCCCTTTTCAACTATATGGAATAGACAAAGAAACCCAGAGAATGCCACTTGTGCCATTCTCTGGGTTTTACTCTAACATAATTATTATTTTCTGTCCACCCGGCTTTATGGGGTTTCTATGAAAGTTTTATTAAGCTTTCATGAAGATGCCTGCTACATCTCATCTACCACGGGAACCACTTCCCGCTCGCTGTAGTGGTGCGCTTCCTCAAGCATCATATCCTTTACCTTCATAAGCCTTGTCTGGGAGCTTCGCTCATTCTCATCCAGCTTCATGGTGATATAGCGGATGTTTGACTGGGTATCGGGAATCATCACATGCTCCAGCGCGTTTACACGGCGGCGGGTCTTTTCAATCTCCGCTGCATGAGCTGGCAGGATTTTTCGCACTCAGCCAGACGCAGCATGTCAGGCAGTAAATCTGCCAGACTCTTTACCGCATCATCCAGGTCACTGGAAGTAAATGCAAAGCCGTAGGAATAGATGTCGTTAGGGTCTGAAGTCCTGGTCTTATACTTGAACACAGGAATCTCCACACTCATGACGTTTTTTGTCTCAGTTTCCAGATAGACCTCCTGCTTGGGAGCCATCAGGGCTACGTTCAGGGCCTCATCTGTCATGCCGGAACGTGCCAGCACGAAATTCTGGTTAGCCGCAGCGATGCCTGCCTCCACCTTCTCGCGGAGGGCCTTGTTCTCACGCACCAGGTCCAGGAACTGACGCATCAATTCATCCCGCTTGTCTTTCAGAAGCTTGTGCCCGCGAATGGCTGTTGCCAGCTTTTTCTTAAGGCGGGTAAGCTCCATACGGGTGGGATTTACATGTTTTGCACCCATGTTATGTCAACTTCCTTTCTGCCGGCCGGAAACCCCGGCGCGCGTCCTTTCCGCACATAGCGGCGGGACGCACGCCTGCATGTTCCTGCCGGGCTGTGACTGCCAGTTATTTGCTTCGTAATATAAATCAAGGAATTTGTCCTTAATACGTTTCAGCTCGCTCCTTGGGAGGATGCGCAGAAGCTTCCAGCCGATTTCCATGGTCTCTTCGATATCACGGTCAGCATAGTAGCCCTGGGATACATACTCCTTCTCGAACTCGTCAGCAAACTTGGCATACAGCTTATCCATATCTGTCAGGGCCGCCTCGCCCAGAATGATCATCAGTTCCTTTGCGTCCTTGCCGCGGGCATAGGCTGCAAAGAGCTGGTTCATGACATCTGCGTGGTCTGCGCGTGTCTTGCCTTCACCGATACCCTTATCCTTAAGACGGGACAGGGATGGCAGTACATCAATAGGAGGTGTTACATTCTTACGGTACAGCTCACGGCTCAGGATAATCTGTCCCTCTGTGATGTAGCCTGTAAGGTCAGGAATCGGATGGGTCTTATCATCCTCAGGCATGGTAAGAATCGGAATCATGGTGATGGAGCCGTTCTTGCCCTTCTGACGTCCGGCTCTCTCATACAGGGAAGCCAGGTCAGTGTACATATATCCCGGATAACCGCGGCGGCCCGGAACTTCCTTACGGGCTGCGGAAATCTCACGCAGAGAGTCTGCGTAGTTGGTAATATCAGTCAGGATAACCAGTACGTGCATGTTCTTTTCAAATGCCAGGTACTCTGCTGCTGTCAGAGCCATACGCGGAGTTGCGATACGCTCTACGGCAGGGTCGTTAGCCAGGTTGATGAACATAACGCTTCGGTCGATAGCGCCTGTCTCGCGGAAGCTCTCCATGAAGAAGTTTGCCTCCTCAAAGGTAATACCCATGGCTGCAAACACAACGGCGAAGGACTCGTCGGTGCCGCGCACCTTTGCCTGACGCGCAATCTGGGCAGCCAGGTTGCGTGCGGAAGACCGGATGCCGAGAAAATAGGCAGCTTCTGGCCGCGGACCAGGGTGTTCAGACCATCTATGGCGGAAACGCCAGTCTGGATAAACTCCTCAGGATAGCTTCTGGCTGCCGGGTTCATAGGCAGGCCGTTGATATCCATACGCTTCTCAGGCAGGATGTCGGGACCGCCGTCAATGGGCTTGCCCATGCCGTCAAACATACGGCTGAGCATATCCTCAGACACGCCTAACTCCATGGTACGTCCTAAGAAACGCACCTTACTGGAATCCAGGTTGATACCTGTAGACGCCTCGTACAGCTGTACCATGCATTGCCGCCGTCTATCTCCAATACCTTGCAGCGGCGTCTCTCGCCGTTAACCAGCTCGATTTCTCCCATCTCATCATAGGTTACTCCCTGTACGCCGCGGACCAGCATAATAGGACCTGCTACCTCTTCAATTGTTCTATATTCCTTGGGCATTAGAAGTCCTCCTTTCTGCTCAGCTCACTGTTAATCTCTGACTCCAGGGTCTTGATGACATCCTCGTAAACCTTATCCAGGTCAGCTTCCTCTGTATATTTGAAACGGCCGATAGCCTCGCGCACAGGAAGGCCTACAAGACGCTCGATATTCACGCCCTGTGCCAGAGCCTCCCCTGCCTTGTCATAGTATGCCAGCATCAGCATCATCATCATGTGCTGCTTCTTCAAGGACGTAAATGTATCAATCTCATGGAAGGCGTTCTGGTGAAGGAAGTCCTCACGGATGGAACGGGCTGCTTCCAGTTTCAGGCGGTCAGGTGCGGATAATGCGTCCATACCTACCAGCTGTACGATTTCATTTAACTCAGACTCTTCCTGCAGCAGGCGCATAAGACGGGCGCGCAGCTCGGTCCAGTCGCTCTCCACCTCTGCGTTGAACCATTTTTCCATGGTGTCCACATACAGGGAGTAGCTGGTCAGCCAGTTGATGGCCGGGAAGTGTCTCTTATATGCCAGGTCGGCATCCAGGGACCAGAATACCTTTACGATACGCAGGGTAGCCTGTGTAACCGGCTCGGAAATATCGCCGCCGGCAGGGGATACTGCTCCGATAACGGAAAGAGCGCCCTCGCGGTTGTCCTGGCCCAGGGAGATAACACGGCCGGCACGCTCGTAAAACTGTGCCAGACGGGAACCCAGGTATGCAGGATAACCTTCCTCACCAGGCATCTCCTCCAGACGTCCTGACATCTCTCGAAGAGCCTCGGCCCAACGGGAAGTGGAGTCTGCCATCAGGCTACGGAATAACCCATGTCGCGGAAATACTCTGCAATGGTGATACCTGTATAGATAGATGCCTCACGGGCAGCAACAGGCATGTCGGAGGTATTGGCAATCAGCACAGTACGCTCCATCAAAGACTTGCCTGTCTTTGGGTCCTTCAGTTCCGGGAACTCGTTCAGAACGTCGGTCATCTCGTTTCCGCGCTCGCCGCAGCCAATGTAAACCACGATATCTGCGTCAGCCCACTTGGCCAGCTGGTGCTGTACAACCGTCTTGCCGGAACCGAAAGGTCCGGGAACAGCCGCAACACCGCCCTTTGCAATTGGGAACAGACAGTCGATAACACGCTGTCCTGTTACAAGAGGCATATCCGGGGACAGCTTTCTCTGATAGGGACGACCCTTACGTACAGGCCACTTCTGCATCAGCGAAACCGGATGCTCCTGTCCCTTCTCGTCTGTCACAACGGCCACTGTATCGGTAACCGTATACTCTCCGCCGCTGATATAGGTAAGAGTGCCGCTTACGCCAACCGGAATCATGATTTTCTGCTGTACCACCTCGGTCTCCTGAACCGTACCGATGATGTCGCCGCCGCCTACCTTGTCACCCACATTTGCAGTGGGTACGAAGATCCACTTCTTCTCACGCTTCAGGGAGGGAACCTCCACGCCGCGGTTCAAAAGGTTTCCGCCTGTTTTCTCCATAATGGCATCCAGGGGACGCTGGATACCGTCGTATATACTTCCAATCAGCCAGGCCCCAGCTCCACGCTCATAGGTACGCCTGTGGATTCCACCGGCTCCCCGGGTCCCAGTCCGGATGTCTCCTCGTATACCTGGACGGAAGCCTTATCGCCATGAATCTCTATAATTTCGCCAATCAGACGCTGCTCGCTGACTCGAACCACGTCGAACATGTTCGCGTCGCGCATGCCTTCTGCGATGACCAGCGGACCGGCTACTTTTTTAATTACGCCTTTGCTCATCTTTTACCTCCATTGTTATTGCCCATTAAATATAATATCCGAGCCAACTGCCTGCTCCACTGACTTCTTAACTGCCAGAATACCTTTTCCCGTATTGCCTGATATGCCGGGAATCAGTATAATGGCCGGAAGGCCAGCCTCACGGTAGCGGTTGATCTCCGGTTCAATCTGGGCGGCCAGGGCCTCTGTAATGTAAATTACTGCATAGCCGCTTTCTGCCAGATCCTTAACCTTCTTTCCTGCCTCCGCCGGGTCTGTCAAAGGAAATGGTTCCAGACCCAGGCTGGCGAAACCGTAGATACTGTCCCGGTCGCCCATAACTGCAATCTTATACATACATCTCCCTTATCCTTTCCCGGATGGACTCCTCGGGAAGATGGTTTAATTTCCCGGAAAGCACAATCCGAACTGATTTAATCTCGTTCTCCCGTGCCAGAATATAAGCTGCCAGCGGACCCAGACCAAAGGCGCTGTACTGCTGGGGCTTAATCTTACGAATCAGCAGATTGTCGCACCACCGCTCAAAAGCTGAAGGTGAGCGCCGCAATTCTTCCACTGCATCTGCATAGGCCGTGGTTTCCAGGTAGGATCCGATGGAATCCACGCCTTCTATGGCTGCCTGAGCCAGACGGGCAACGTTGATGCTGCCGCATGGCGCCAGCGCCTGTTCCAGAAATACCCTGTCCTTGCCGGTACGGGATGCCCGCACCGCCGTCTTTATATCTGCCGCCGCAACGGTCAGCTCCGCATAGAGTTCCAGGAACTCATTGCCGGAGGATTTGCCGGCTGCGCAGATTGCATCCAGGGCTGCTTTGTCGATTATGATATCGCAGAGCTGTCCGTCCTGGGTGTGAAGGAGAGCCTTGTAGGCTTCCTCCGCAGGTGTTCTCATGGCCGCTGGAAGATTCTGGAATTCCCTGGTCTGAACTGCTTCACGTATGAGCTTCACATCCACAGTCCCCTGCTCCATAAAGATGCCCGGGTATTCATCACCCATGCGGACCTCCTTGATGGCTGCCTTCAGATTGTGGTAGTCGTTGGCGTACAGGAACACGTCAAATACCGACATATCCTCCACCAGCTCGTTAATCAGCTCCCAGGTCTTCCTCTTCTCAATGGCCAGGATGTCAGCGGCATTTGTCATGCCGTCCTCTCCCCAGCCCTTCTCCATAAGAAGCTGGATACACTCGTCATAGTCTTTTGCAGCCGTCAGCTGCTCTAAAAATGCACCGGATAGCAGGGACAATTCTTTGGAACGGATGCGGCTACTGCATAAACATACTGTTTGTCTGCCATTTAATTAGTTCCTCCCTACGTTCATGAAAACAGAATCTCCTGCACTTTATCCTGCAATACCTCATGTGCTGCGTCAAAGAGAGCGTCAATGGAACAGTTCTCCTCAATTCCTCCATAAGTAAGCACAAAACCGCCGTCTATATCTCGGGTGTCTCCGGATATGCGCAGCACTGCCCCCTTGTCCTTAAGAGCGGCATTTAACCTGTCCTCAAAGCCTTCGGGCAGGCGTTCCAAGTCCTTCTTTGAGAACAGGAGCTCGCCTTCGCCGGTCTGTGCGGATTTAACTGCAAGTTTCAGAATCATATCAAAGTAGGCACCGGTCTCAAGCCTTTGAGTTCGGCCTTGGCCATCCCAATGGTTGCGCCGATGAGTCTCTGCTTTTCAGCCAGAACAGCCCCCCGCTTCTTAAGTTCAGCTGCCGTGCGTCCTCTTTCCAGAATGTTGGCTACCGCCTGTTTGGAGCGCCTCTCAATATCAACGCACTCCCTCTGCGCATCCGCACGGGCCTGTGCCAGAATCTCATCTGCCTTGGAACGGGCTTCTGCCTGGTGCGTTCCGCTGCTTTCTGGGACTCTTCTTTAATCTGGCTGATGATCTTATCTAATCCCGCCATGCCATGTTCTCCTTTCCTTAAGTCACCTTATTTGGTATGCTGATTAAATGTTAAGTCCCGCAATACCAAAGATGGAAAGGATGGAGATCAGCAGTGCCAGGATGGCGTATGTCTCAACCATGGCCGGGAAAATCATAGCTTTACCAAACTGCTCAGGTCTCTTGGCAACCAGGCCGATACTCGCTGCTGCTGCCTTGCCCTGTGATGCGCCGGAATCCAGCCAACAATACCCATAGGAAGGCATGCTGCCAGGTATAAAGCGCCCTTTACCAAAGAAAGGTCAGCGCTTCCGCCCATAATACCAATCTGTGTCAGTGTGATGAATGCAATCAGCAGACCGTAGATACCCTGTGTACCGGGAAGCAGCTGTAAAACCAGAACCTTACTGAACTTGTTAGGATCCTCTGTAACAACTCCGGCCGCAGCCTGACCTGCAATACCTACTCCAATAGCAGAACCTACTCCTGCAAAAAGTGCTGCGATTGCAGCTCCTAATAATGCTAAAGCAACTCCCATATTTCCCATAACTAAATGTCCTCCTTGATTTATAATATTTGGTGTGAACGGCAAAGGCTCAAATTTCCTTCCGCCGCCTTCATAAAACTTTCCAAAAACTCTACATAACTGCAGACGGTTAGTATGGACATATGCGCCCAGGCATTGATTGCCAGGTTCAGGCTGTGTCCGAT
>ENA-OQIC01001017-OQIC01001017.1-human-gut-metagenome-genome-assembly--contig:-NODE-1017-length-10639-cov-2.633086_pt1 | contig 10639 bp, 13 predicted proteins | sample MGYA00242572_ERZ504736 | MGnify/ENA primary metagenome ERZ504736 (study PRJEB26092, sample SAMD00036201) | human gut metagenome | host: Homo sapiens | study: EMG produced TPA metagenomics assembly of... | reverse complement strand
CTTTCACACAAAGAAAACTGCTGTCTACATTCTGTTTTGCCATATTGATCATACGATGTAACTCATTTTTAATACCTGATTACAGCAATAGCAGAAAGACCAATCTGCGTATCTCTTTTTGTCTCCATTGGATGGATAAATTCCATATGCATAACGCCTTCCAACTCTTCTTTTTTCTCCGGAAGAATTTTTACTGCCAATTTAGCAAGGTATGTTCCAAATGGAATTAATAACAAGGTTGTTGCAATATTAAATAATGTATGCATATTTGCAATCTGCGCAGATACATTACCCGGTGTAAAGCTTTCTACCAGAGATGTCAGCGGTGTCAGCAGACATACAATCGTAAAGATTGTTGTACCGATAATGTTAAATAACAGGTGAATAACTGTTGTACGTTTTGCGTTTCTGCTTGTACCGATTGCCGCTAATACAGCAGTAATACAAGTACCGATGTTCTGTCCGAACAATACAAATACTGCATTTGGCAGTCCAATCAATCCGCTGGATGCAAGAGCCTGTAAAATACCCACAGATGCGGATGAAGACTGAATAAGTGCTGTAAAAATCATACCTGCTAAAATTCCCAATACCGGATTAGAGAATTTTGTCATAAGAGAAACAAAAGCTTCAGATTCTCTTAAAGGCATCATTGCACCGCTCATCATTTCCATACCGATAAACAGAATACCAAGACCTGCTACAATTAAACCATAGTGATGTACTTGCTGTTTCTTAACAAAAACAATTGCTGCAACACCACAAAAAGCAAATAACGGTGCCAGTGCTCCAATATCAAGAGCAATGAGCTGTCCTGTTATGGTTGTACCAATATTAGCACCCATAATAATCCAAACAGCCTGCTTTAATGTCATCATTCCAGAATTAACAAATCCAACTACCATAACTGTTGTTGCGGATGAAGACTGAATAACAGCCGTAATACCTGCACCTACCAAAACTCCTAAAAAACGATTTGCTGTAAGCTTCTCTAAAATCTGTTTCATACGGTTTCCTGCTGCTGCCTCTAAACCGTTGCTCATCATCTGCATTCCATAAAGAAATAATGCCAGACCGCCTAAAAGGCTGAAAAAATCTGTAATTTTCACTTTGTTCCTCCCATTTTGTCTTAACAAATTTTTTATTCTTTTTTTAAGCTTTCCTTACATTTATACCTTTTATAAAAGAATACTGCAAGACATTGAACAAAGATTTTACATTGTTTTACATAGATTTAACATAAGAACAAATTATGCGCCCATTCCGATAAATACCCCAAGCACATAAGGAATTAACCAAATCATCCATACCACAATACTAAATTTGTGGAAATTCTCCAGCTTTTTGCGTTCCTGTCCTTTGAATACAACAGTTGCCCATATTGCGTGAAATAACATGAGAATAATTGCCAATGCACCTGTAATTCCATGAGGACTTAAAAGACTGGCCCCTTTTGCCATAGAGGACATAATCGTTGTTCCTATGGTATCAAAAACAAGTCCCATCCAAAAAATAATCAAATGTGGCTTTTTCAAAATACCACTTTTTCTCTCTGAAAATACACCGATTGTATAAAATACCAGTGCCAATGTAATTGTTATAATTGCCATGATTAATTTTGTGCTCATTTTTCTACCTCCTTAAATTGAACATTGTTCATTATAGTTTCCATTCCTCCTATTGTCAATATCTTTTTAATTATTTTTATTGACTTATTTTTTAAAAAGGCATATAATGAACATTGTTCAAGTAAAGAGAGTACAAAATGCAAGGAGTTTCTATATATGAATACAAATAATACATTACATGATAAAATTCTTGCCGCCAGCAAAGAAATTGCTGCTGACAAAGGTTTTCAGGCTATCAATATTCGAGCAGTAGCCAGTAAAGCAAAAATTTCCGTTGGTTCTGTATATAACTATTTTCCGGACAAATCCGCTTTATTACAGGCTACCATTGCGGATATCTGGTGTGATGTCTTCCATCGCACAGGACAATGCACTGCTTTAAGCTCTTTTCACGACTGTCTGCTTTGGCTTATTGTTTCCATTGACAAATGCAGCTGCCAGTATCCGGACTTCTTTGCTTCTCACGCCGTCTGCTTTCAAAAAACAGACAACATAGAAGAAAGCCGTGAAAAAATGAGCGAATATCTGGAACATATTCACAAAGGAATGAAACTTATTCTGCAAAAAGATAAAAAAATAAAAGCCGGTATATTTTCCGAGACTTTTACAGAAGATGATTTTATTGATTTTATATTCTCCAATATTATTTCCGGATTAAGCGGAAAAGACAAATCCTGTTCCTTTCTGCTGAAGCTCACGGATAAATTATTGTATGACTAAGGAGGTTCTATGATTTCTAAAAAATATTTATTGTTTCTTGCCGGAATTGTATGGTCTGTTGCCGGATATAACGTGCTTCATATTGGTTTACAGGCTTATGCGGGTTATTTGTCACCTGTCTTGTTTTTCGGCTCTGCTCTGGTGTTTCTGTTCTTCCAGTTTATGATATTCGGCAGACTGGTGAAAAAACATACGAAACGTATTCAGGGCTATCAGGAAGAAAAAAAGTGGTTCTGGAATTTTTTTGATTTAAAATCCTTTCTGATTATGGCATTTATGATAACAGGAGGAATTCTCATTCGCAGCCTGAGCCTGTGTCCGGAATGGTTCATTGCCTTCTTTTACACGGGACTGGGAACATCCCTGTTTCTTGCAGGACTTACCTTCTTTTATCAGTTTTTTCACTTGCGCACCACAATTTAAGATACAATCAAAAAAGGAGATGCACATTAAGTAATGCTCAGAACTATTTATACAATTTTAACAAATTTGTTGAGCACGCTTTGAGATTACAAGCTCAAAGTGAGCGCAAACTGAGTTTAAAATGTATAAATATTTCCGGATATACACTTAATATACATCTCCTTTTTCTTATATAATCATGGTAATTACACGGAACACGAACAGTGCACATACCACGTACATAATCGGATGAATTTTCTTAATCTGACCTGTACATACTTTAATACCAAACCATGCCAGCATACCGAACATAATTCCGTTTGCAATAGAATATGTAAGCGGCATGATTAAAAATGCCAGATATCCGCCTACGCAGTCTGCGGTATCTCCTTCAAAGTGCATCTTTTTAATAGATGACGCCATGAAAAATCCTACAATAATCAGCGCCGGAGCTGTTGCAAATCCCGGAATTGCAAGGAAAATCGGTGACAGGAACAAAGCAACTAAAAACATAAAACCTGTTGTCAGCGCTGTCAAACCTGTTTTTCCTCCCTCTGCAACACCTGCACTAGACTCTACAAAACTTGTAATTGTAGAAGTCCCCATCATAGCACCTGCTACAGTACCTACAGCATCTGCCATAAGTACACGACCTACACGTGGAAGCTTACCATCTTTATCCAGAAGGTTTGCTTTATCCGCAACACCAATAACAGTTCCGATTGTATCAAACATATCTACAAATAAGAATGAAAATACAATAATTACAAATTGTGATAAATTCTGTCCAATCCATCCAAAATCAAATTTAAAGAATGTAGGTGCAATGGACTTTGGAATAAAGGAAGCTGCTGTAAAGGAAGGAATTAAGGAAAAAGCTCCTGCTTCCGGATCTACGACATACCATCCTGTTATTTCTGCACCAATACCTAAAATCCAAGTAATGAGAATTCCCCACAAAATATATCCCTTCACCTGAAAATGATACATCACCGCAGTAATCAATACACCAATCAGACACAACGCCACTCCCGGTTCAGAAAAGTCGCCTAATTTTACCAAAGTAGACTCATCTGCTACCACAATGCCTGCGCCCTGAAGTCCGAGAAATGCAATAAATAAACCAATACCTGCCGTAATACCGTATTTCAGGTTTGCAGGAATTGCATTTACAATGCTTTCACGCACTTTAAAGAAAGATAAAAGGATAAAGATAATTCCTTCTACTAAAACGGCTGCAAGCGCCACTTTCCAAGCTCATCCATACCCTTTAAATCGCCACCACATACAGTAAATGCAAAATAAGCATTCAAGCCCATCCCTGCGGAAAGGGCAATGGGATAGTTCGCCCAAAAGGCCATAATGAAAGTTGCCAGAGCAGATGCCAATGCTGTTGCTGTAAAGACCGCACCGGAGTCCATACCACATACAGGATTTCCCAGCAAGCTTGGGTTTACAGCCAGAATATACGCCATGGTAAGGAATGTTGTCATACCGGCCATAATCTCTGTTTTCACAGTGGTATTATGCTCCTTCAGTTTAAAAAATTTCTCCATGTTTTTCCTCCTAAAATATGAAATGCTGTAACCTCTCCATTCTATTAGGAAAAACAACTTTCGTCAAGCAATCTGAACGATTTAACGAATTATTAGGCTTTTTGTCAAAAAACTCCTTGTATAAAAATTTCTATTCCTATCAATAACAAAATAACTCCGCCAAAAATCTGAGATTTTCCGGAAAGCTTTGTTCCGAATTTGCGCCCAATCCGAATACCGGCTGCACAAATAACGAAAGTAACTGCTGCAATCACAGCTACTGCCAAAAGCATCATTCCCCAGTTATATTCTGCGATGGTAAATCCCACAGATAAAGCGTCAATGGAAGTAGCAATTCCCTGTATCATAATTTCCGTTGCTCCCACAGTCTTTGCCTGTTGTGTGTCACCATCCTCATGGCGCCCTTCAAAAATCATTTTTCCACCGATATATGCCAGCAAAATTAGAGCTATCCACGGGATACACTTCTCAAAAGCTGTAAAATACTGCACAATGGTATGCACGCACAGCCATCCAAGAAAAGGCATTACTCCCTGAAATACTGCAAAAACTCCTGCCATGCCGTACATCTTAGTTTTCTTCATTCTAGCTCACTCAATCCATTTGCCATAGAAACAGAAAAAGCATCCATGGCAAGCCCTACTCCCAACATTGTATTGTTCAGTAAAAACGATATCATGTTCTTCCTCCTGTTGTAAAAATAATTTTTCGATTTCCTAAAAAAGACTCAAGTACAGCGCTTTTGCTATACTCGAGTCTTCTAAATGCTTTGCTTATTCAATAAAAAAGACGCATGTATAGCCTGACGGTTACACATGAGTCTTGCAATTTAAAGCAAGCCAGACTATAAGTCAGTATGTTGACTTGCTGCGTTTTCTTACGCCTGCTACTCCCTCAAGGAAATCACTTTCCACATTATAAGCTTTTTCCTTGAAAGAAACAAGGCTTTTTTACAATACAATTCCTGTTAATTCAATGAGAATTCCCCAGAAAACACTGACTCCATAAAGCAAAGCCGCAATCTGTAAATTTTCTTTTACATTTCTGTTGCTCTTAAACAACACCAGAATTCCCACGCCTGCCCCGGCAAGTAAGCCTGCTATCAGCTGTCCCACGCCCAGAATACCGCCTAAATACATCTGGGTAATAATCACAGACGCAGCACAGTTTGGTATCATTCCGATAAGCGCTGCCAGAAATACCCCTATAATCGGCTGGCGGCTTATCAGCCTCCAATTCTGTCTGCTCCGATACTTTCCACACAAAATCCAATGGCTGCGGAAACCAGAAAAATAAACAATACAATCTGCAAGGTATGCCAAAGAGCTGATTTTAAAATACTTCCCTGCTCACAGTGACAGTGCTCACTTTCGCACAAGTCATGAATATCCTTTTCATGATGGTCGTGATGACTATGAGGACTTTTCTCATATTTTCGCCACAAAAAATCAATACTGAAACCAGATACGATACCAATTCCCACTTTCATGGCAAGAACCTTGAAAATCACACTCAGGCTAACTGCTTCTGATATAAAAATCGGAAGCATTTCATCTGATGTAGAAAGAAAAATTGCCAAAAGCGTTCCCAGAGATATAACCCCGCCTGCATAAAAACCTGAAGCTGCTGCTGAAAACCCACACTGAGGAAATGCTCCCAGAACACCTCCCATAAAAGGGCCGAATTTGCCGGCTTTTTTTATCATATTTTTTTGATTTTTCTTTTGTTTTATGTTCAAGGTACTCCATTAAGAAATACGTCAGAAACAAAAAAGGAATCAATTTTACTGTATCCAGCAAAGCATCTAATAATACATCCACAATCATGGTAAAAACTCCTTACTCTAAAACTTTAACTACAGAGTTTGAATTTACCACAAATCCTGTGAAAATACAACCCTCCCCTTTATTCCAGCATAATTTTAATAATTTCTTCATTAGTTCCCTTCATTCCGTCTTTGCCTAATCTGCCTACACTTTTCAGGGTATCTTCAATGCCTTTCTTTACAATTCCGTCACCACCATAGAACTGTTGTCCCTGCATATACATATTATAACCTAAAATTCCTGCTTCAACGGCAAATGCGATTTTCCCTGCGCAAGACGCCTTTGCTCCATCACAAATAATTCCCGATACAATTGCCAAAGCATTTACTACTGTATGAATAACCGCTTCATAATCACCGCCTGACAAATACGCAATTCCTGCTCCTGCTGCTGCTCCTGCGTTTACAGCACCACAATATGCAGAAAGCCTTCCTATAGGTGTTCTCTGATGAATAGCAGTTAAATTAGACAACGCCAGAGCACGATATAACTGCTCATCTGTGGCTTTCAGTTCTTTTGCATAAGTAATTACAGGCACAGAAACCGTAATTCCCTGATTTCCACTTCCTGAGTTAATAATAACCGGCAATTCACAACCATTCATTCTGGCATCGGAACCGGCTGCTGCCATAGCTGCTGCTCTGGCTTTTAGGCTGTTTGCATCACTGGAAAGAATAACTTTTCCAATATTTGCCCCGTAATCTGCCTGTAACCCTTCTTCTGCAATAGCCATATTATATGCAATCTGTCTGTCCAAAATATCTTTTATATCAACTAGCTCCACATGGTTAATATAATCCCAGATATCTTTCATATTCAACAATTCATACTTCGCTGTATCAGAAGGCATATCATTTAAGCAGTCTGAGCTTTTCAAAACCTGATGATTATGCTCCACCAAAACTACGTTTGTGTGGGAATTAATAATATGTACCTTTGCATAATCCTCTCCTTTATACAGAGTAATTACAATATCGAAATAATCCCCTCATCAAGATGCTCAACGACAATTTCTTTCTCCTGCATAAATTTCTCAATATTTTTTATATCATCTTTTGAAACATCTGCAATAACTTCCAACTCTTTATCTGGGTTTCCTGCAACAATTCCCGCTGAAACTGCTGCCGGAATTCCCTTTAAATGACCTGTATTTGGCACAATCACAGACTTCACATTTTTAATGATACTTCCGCTTGTCTGAACCAAAACTTTATCCGGAAGGTCGTTTAATTCTCTCCTTGCTATTGCTGCCGCATAGGCCAACGCAATCGGTTCTGTACAGCCCATTGCTGCCATCAGCTCTTCTTTTAAAATTTCTGTATATGCACTATAGATTTCTTTCTTCTGTTCCATATTCTGCTTCCTTTGCTTTCATTCATGTTTTTTATTATTCTACCATGATTTTCTGCAACTGACTATTACATCTCGCCTATCTTTAATCTATGATTTCTTCTTCATAGTGCAAAATTTCCTTTGTAACAGCATCTACTTCCACGTCAATTTCCTTGCTGCCGTCACGTATTTCAATCTCATATCGAACATTTCCATCGTCTGTATCCAACTCACATTTTACTACACTACCTGCTCCGCTTCGTGCCAGCGCTGCTTCCTTTGCTTCATCTTCTGTAATAATTTCTTCGCTGTTCTGTGGCTGTGAGCTCTCTTGTGAAGGTTCTTCTGATGGCTGAGAAACAGTTCTCAATCGACTATCCTCCAACTCACTTTTTAAAACCTCTCCTGTATTTCCATCAATTTCTACATCACACCGGTTCGGTCCATTATCAATAATAAATTCATATACTACCTTACCGTCATCTTCGTCTTTATTAGACTGTATGATATCTCCCTGAAACTCTTTTAATGCTGCCTCTTTTGCTTCTTCCATTGAAATTTTTGCTTCCTTTGTCCCACATCCGCAAAGCAATGTCACTGCAAGTAATCCTAATGCTAATTTCTTCATATCTGATTTCCTCCTCATCATTACTGATTTTTCTCTACTATAATTATTGTGCCCTTTATAAATTTCCCTATAACTGGTTTATGCTGTTTTCTCTTTCTAAATTCAACAGATATCTTTTTGCCTCTACTCCACAGGCAAAACCGGAAATATCCCCATTTTTGCGAATAACTCTGTGACATGGAACAACAATCATAATAGGATTTCTGCCATTTGCCTGTCCAATTGCCCGAACTGCTTTTTTATTGCCTATGGCAACGGCAATATCCTCATAACTTCTTGTTTCTCCATAAGGAATTTTCTGTAATTCTCTCCAGACTGCCTTTTGAAATGCGGTTCCTTTACTATCTACAGGCAAATCAAAAATTTTTCGCTTACCGGCAAAATACTCGTTTAGCTGATGATATACTTCATGCAAAAAGTCCGAATGATACTCAAAGTTTCGACTTTGCAAAATTCCCCTATCCTGATTGTCTAAATATAAACGTGTCAACTGATTATCCTGCTCGCAAATCGTTAAAATCCAATAGGACTCTGGAAACTATAACTGTTTTCCATGTTTTCACCACCTATTTTATTTTATGGTGCTATTTTACCATATTTTTATCTTCTTATCCTTTTCTGCTGTCTAAAATCTCTTTTATAGTTTTTTCGCTCTCTTCTAATTCCTCTGCAATCTCAGCTATCGTTTTCCCTTTTCTTAATTTTTTCTCTGCAAGTTTCAAAAGCATATCACGCTCTCCTGCTTTTTTCCTTCTTTTCTCCCTTCTTCCCAAGCCTCTTCTCTTTCCTGCTTTATATGCTTTTCCTGGTCATATTCAAATATGCTCATATTTTTTGCCTCCGCTCGATTTTTTTCCAGAAATTCTTTGAGAATTCCTTCCTGAATACACTCCTCTATGGCTCTCTCAACTGCTTCTTCCAGTTCCAAACTGCATTCCTCTTTTATAGTATACAAATCGGATAATTTTAATATCTGTCTATCCGGCTGTTCCACCTTCCCGTTATAAAAAATCACAAAACGTGGCGGTGGCAGTTCTATAGGTTTTGTCCCATATAAATTAGCTTCTCTGGTCATAGACGAATATAGCGCAGAAATATAAAGCAGAAATCGAAGGGGTAAATTAAGACTATATGTAGACTGATGCTCATATAGCGATAATCGGGCATCTATAAGAAACGAAATATCATTTCTCATAGCCATATAGATAGCGTTTTCTAGCGTATTAATCTCCAACATTTCCGGATTAGTGTAATGTTTACCGCTAATTGCATTATAAAGCTCCAATAAATGCTCCTTGTCTTCAAACAGCATAGCAAGATAGTCGCTTTGTATGTTCTGTTCGGAATACTGTCTAATGTTTTCATAAAATCACTTCCTCCTTTTTATGTTCGCAGGAGATTTTCTGAAATCATTCATTTCCAGCTTTTTCCTTACATGTCTGAATCGTCATTTATAATACACATTCAAAAATCTCTCTGCATTTTTCTTTTTTACTGTGAATAAAAGCATTGAGATTTCCCTTGATATGCTGTTAGATTTTCAGACACGGTCAGATACCGCAACAGACGTATTAGATTATCGAAAATATAATGCTTTGGAATTATTGTAGCATATCATAATTAAAATTTCCATAGACTTTTCAACTTTCATTTTCCTCCCCAACAGAAAAACCCCGGAAACCTTACGGTTCCGGGGTATCTTACGCTTGGACACAATGTATCTTTCGATACTCTATATTTTATTCTAATTACTCGATGATTGTAGCAACACGTCCTGATCCTACAGTACGTCCACCTTCACGGATAGCGAATGTAAGACCCTGAGCCATAGCGATTGTGGATCAGTTCGATTGTCATTTCTACGTTATCACCAGGCATGCACATTTCTGTACCTTCTGGTAACATACAAACACCTGTAACGTCTGTTGTTCTGAAGTAGAACTGTGGACGGTAGTTGTTGAAGAATGGAGTATGACGACCACCTTCATCTTTTGTTAAAACGTAAACCTGAGCTGTGAATTTTGTATGGCATGTGATGCTGCCTGGTTTAGCGAGAACCTGTCCTCTTTCGATTTCGTTTCTCTGAACACCACGAAGAAGTGCACCGATGTTATCACCAGCCTGAGCTTCGTCTAACAGTTTACGGAACATTTCGATACCTGTTACAACTACTTTACGTGTTTCTTCTTTAAGACCAACGATTTCAACTTCGTCAGATACATGAAGTGTACCAGCTTCTACTCTACCTGTAGCAACTGTACCACGACCTGTGATAGAGAATACGTCTTCTACAGGCATGATGAAGTCTTTATCTGTGTCACGCTGTGGGTTTGGAATCCAGCTATCAACAGCAGCCATTAATTCCATGATTTTGTCGCCCCATTCGCCGTTTGGATCTTCAAGAGCTTTTAAAGCAGAACCCTGGATGATTGGTGTATCATCGCCTGGGAAATCATATTCGCTTAACAGTTCACGGATTTCCATGTCTACTAATTCAAGTAATTCTTCATCGTCAACCATATCACATTGTTCATGAATACAACTGAT
>ENA-OQIC01001015-OQIC01001015.1-human-gut-metagenome-genome-assembly--contig:-NODE-1015-length-10645-cov-1.613330_pt1 | contig 10645 bp, 12 predicted proteins | sample MGYA00242572_ERZ504736 | MGnify/ENA primary metagenome ERZ504736 (study PRJEB26092, sample SAMD00036201) | human gut metagenome | host: Homo sapiens | study: EMG produced TPA metagenomics assembly of... | reverse complement strand
AAAAAATTGGACTTAATGTTCAATATGACAACAAATGCCACCTTAATACACAAATATATCGACTTTATAGTTGAAAATAATATAGAGTTATTAATCAGTTTTGATGGAAACGAAAAAGCTCATAGTTATCGTACCTATGCAAGCAACAACAAAAATTCATTTCATGATGTTTTAATGAATACCGATATGATAAAACTAAAACATCCTAGTTATTTCGATAAATATGTAAATTTTAATGCAGTACTAAATAATCGCAATTCCATAAAAGGAATTTACGAGTTTATTTATAATAGATATGGTAAAATTCCAAGAATATCACAATTAAGCTCAGATCATATAAATCTTAATAAAAAAAATATTTTTGATGATATTTTTCATTCCAGAAAAATAAGCGAGAAGGAATTCCAAAAGGAAGGATCTGACGTATTACCCATAGTAAGTAATCGATTGATCCCATTTAATGAATCAAAAAAGTTTTTGAAACATTATTCTCTCAATTTGTATCTTTCAAACACACTCTACTTATTGTATGATTTGATAGATTCCTTCCCAACGGGAACTTGTTTGCCCTTTCAAACAAGAATGTTCTTAAACACGCACAATAACTTGTTACCTTGTGAAAAAGTTAGCTACAAAAACTTTTTAGGCAAAGTAAATGATCATGTATTTATTAACATTCCTGAAATTGTACAAAGGTACAATTCTTATTATGTACACTGCAAAAAAGTTTGTCAATATTGCTACGGAGGAAGAGCTTGCTCCACTTGCTTATTAAGTTTGGATAATCTGGATCAACTAGGTGTAGAGGAATTTGTTTGTCCAGACTTTCAGAATCAAAAAACATTTGAAGATAAACTAAATCGCATTTTTTCATATTTGGGAAATGTCCTAGTGAATTCTTTCAAATAATTAATCATTTAATAACAGAGTAATGGAAAGAACAAGTGACTATTGGTTTATGATTGAGCCTTATATGCATATAAACATTGCAAATGGCTATATGTTATTGTATAACACATTAGACAAAGAAACCATAATCTCTAATAATGAAAAAGTAATTAATCTATTAGAAGAATTACTTCAAGATGAAAATTGCGGTGTTACCATATTGAAAAATGAGCAATATAGACAAAATGATATACATTCTTTTATTACAAATTTAAGAGAAAAATACATGGGAGATATTATAGATATATCTTTATCTAAAGGGAAACCTATACAAATATTACCACATACTAATTTCTGCAATAAACGTAACGAAAAGTATAATTTTATAAAAAATGCCAACTTATTGCATTTTTTAAACGAAATAATCATTCATCTTGATCATATCTTAGATCAAGATAAGCTAATTGATTATTTGCAGTCAATGCCAGATAATATAACATATAGCATCAGTGGGGATTTAAAACACATTGCTAAATTTGACAAGCTTGTTGATTTTTGAATCAATATAATTCGTCAAAAAAAATAATATGCAATTATTATTAATTTTGCAATTCCAGCATCAGTATGCAAAAATATTTTTTATACAAATACATATTCATTTTCCTATAGATAGGAAACAATTAATCATAACTACACAATCGTTAAAAGATCAGAATAATCTATTTGAACTTATTTTTGATATAGCATCTTTAGATGATTATCTAAAAGCTTGGGAAATTATCGAAGAATATCAAATTGACAAATATCAATTTAATCCAATATACACAGGTTAATAATTATACGATTTTTCAAATGAAAATGTTTTTCTAAAAAAGAGCGATATATTATCTACATCAATGTCCATTAAAGACTTTTTTATCAAACAAATGATAAATAATAATGACTTTGGGAAAATCAACATAATGCCAAATGGAGATGTGCATTCGAATATAAATTATCCAGCATTAGGCAACATATGTACTCATAGTATTTTTGAGTTAATACAGAAAGAAATAGAAGAAGGAAAATCTTGGCTGCGAGTACGCAATCAAGAGCCTTGCAATGCATGTATTTATCAATGGCTATGTCCGTCTCCTTCTGATTATGAAATAATGATTGGGCAAACTAACCTTTGTCATGTAAATATTCATAATCCAAATTGTGAGAATCTTTAATTCTAAAATATAAAAAGTAATGAAAAATAAAATTATAAGCATTATCTGTCCTCCTTTCTATTTTGAGTGGAGGCTGTGTAAATATGCAACAAAGTAAAGATTTGCTCACAATAGATGTCACAAAAGATTACCCTCAAAAAGAATTTGCTCTCCAAGATATATTTGATATAGATTATATCCCGCTAGACACCAGTCGTACGTTTACGACTATGGGGTATATGCAAGATATCAGTAAGGATATGATTATTGTCAGAAATCTGAAATTATCTTCAGATGGTGATATATTCATTTTTGACCGAAAAGGGAAAGGTATTAGAAAATAAATAGGCAAGGTTCTGGTTCCGAAGAATATAGCTTTCTTTTGCGAGTTACCCTAGATGAAGAACATGAAGAATTATTTGTAGTTGATAATCGATCTAAAAAGTATATATATATGATCTACAAGGTAATTTTAAACGAAGTTTTAAAAATATAGAAGGGGCATCCTATGATCGGGTTTTCAATTTAGGAAGTGACTATTTAATCTGTAATGATGGAGACAATTTATTTACCGATGAAATCAAAAACATATTTTATATTATCTCAAAACAGGACGGAAGACTTATCAAAGAAATTCATATTCCAATATGACAAGAAAAAAACCAATTTAATTATTAATAAGGAACAGACTAAATCTGCAAGACCTCGAAATGAAGAATTTGTTCCATTTCATGATTCATGGATTTTAATGGATCACTCATCAGATACGATATATCGGGTTTTTACTGATAAAAGAGTTGTCCCTTTTATAGCAAGAACTCCTTCCATACAATCAATGGAAACCGAGATATTTCTATATCCATCAGTCTTACTGATCGCTACTATTTTATGCAGACAGTAAAGAAAGTATATGATTTTTCAAGTCGGGTAGGACTTCCAAGAACAGATTTAATGTATGATATGAAAGAAAATATTATCTATGAATACTCTCTTTATAATGCTGATTATGTGCATAAAGAATTTGTAAGTTTGGGTTATGGAGGAATAGCCTTTATAAATAAAGAAATAGCCTTTGTTAAAACATTAGAAGCACCTGATCTAGTTGATGCCTATAAAAATGGGAATTTAAAAGGCAAATTAAAAGAGATTGCAGCCAGCTTAGATGAGGAATCCAATCCAGTTCTTATGATTGCAAAATATAAACAAAAGAAGTAACTGCCTAGAGTAATTATTATGGAACTAACAAAAATTGCAGATTGGCTTCTTTTAAATGGGACATTAACAAAATGCCCAGGATTACTACATGGCAAGTTAGGAATAGCTATTTTCTTCTTCCATTATGCTCGTTATACAGGAAAAACATTATTCGAAGAATATGCATGGGATTTGATCATGGCAATCCAAGAACAGCTCCATGTAAATTATCGTCCAGATTATGAGAAAGGCATAGCTGGTATTGGGGTAGGGATCAACTATTTATCCTACAATAATCTTATTGAGATTGAGGAAGATTTATTTGAGGATTTCGATAAGCGGATGTACCGAGCCGTCATTCACGACCCTTTCCCCTAATTACAGTCGTGATGAAGGATTGATTGGATATGGATGGTATTGGCTTCATCGTGCCAAAAGCCAAATGAGCAACGAATGTTTATCTTTTATCACAGAGAGTATCAAAAATAATAGAAATGATCTATCAGCAAATGAACAACAAGACATATATCTTTTTTTGCGTGCACACACTAGAGAATTAGAGTCGAACAGAATATTTCCGAAGCTTAAACCTAGTTTAACATTGGAGAATATGGGGTTATCTGGTGGTTATGCAGGTGAGGGCATGTATAGATTGACTGCCCTTGGAGCAATTGAGACTTCGTGGCAACAGCTTTTATAATATAAGTTGTAAGTATATTCTATCAACATACCATAAAAATGATTAATCTATATATTTTCTCGAACAAAAGTCGAGGTGGCTTATACGGAGTAGGTACCTATATTCGTGAATTGATTACCGCCTTGCGAAGTAAAAGTAATAGTATCCACATCCATGTAGTTCACATATTATGTGACCAACTTCAAATCGAAAAAAAAGAAGTGAAAGATGTTTCATACTGGTATTTCCCAGAGCCGATCTCAAAAGAATGGAATCTTCTAGATCAAGAACAACGAAAAGTTACTCTCGGAATATTGTCTATCTACTCAGAAATTATATTCAAGACCAAAAAAATCTAGTTTTTCATTTAAATTCATACAGAGATAAATCACTTGCATTAGAACTAAAAATTGCATTTGATTGCAAAGTGATTACTGTCACTCATTTTTCTGAATGGAGTTCAGTTATTCATGATAACTTAGAAAAACTTCGAATTATCTTACGAAAAAAAGAAACAAATGAATTGGAAGATTTAATCCAAAAATCATTCGAGGAGGAAAGGACATGTTATGAAAGAATGGATCAAGTGATCAGCCTGTCAAACTATATGCAAGAATTATTGTATCACGATTATGGAGTAGATATAAATCGTATAATAATTATTCCAAACGGAATGAGCGACAAGATAAAAGAAGAAGTTGACCAGAAGAGATTACGAAAAAAATGGCACTTGTACCCAGAAGAACAAATGATTATTTTTGTCGGACGGTTAGAAGAGATCAAGGGAACTCATTTCTTGATTCGAGCCTTTCAATTAATTTTACAAGAAAGCCCCAATTGCCGTTTATGGATAGTTGGTGATGGCGATTATCAAAATTCTTTCTCCGAAGCCAATCCTATCTTCTCCAAAATAACTTTCACTGGTTTCGTTGATCAAACCTCGCTTTTTGAGTTATACCGTTTAGCTGATGTCGGTGTCGTACCTTCTATTCGAGCCTTTTGGTTATGTACCTGTCGAAATGATGATGCATGAATTACCCATCGTCGCAACCGCCACATCCGGGTTGAACGAGGTCGTAGACGAATCTTGCGGATTGAAGTACCATTAATAGTATCTCCTGATAGTGTAGAGATCGACACCTCCCTGTTAGCGCAGAAGATCGTCTACCTATTACAGAACCCGAAAGAAGCGAAACGACTCGGGAAGAACGGTCGCAAACGGTATTTGGAGAAATATTCCTCGGAAGTATTCGGGAAAAACATGATCGCATTTTATAAATCCTTATTCCAAGAATGTAAATAATAATCAACGAACCTGATACTATATGGATACGCTCAATCAAATCGACATATCGATCATTATCCCGATATATAACGTGGAGAAATATTTGACGGTTTGTATCGACTCGTTGAAGAACCAAGGTGGCCTTCGTATGGAGATTATATTGGTTAATGATGGCTCGACTGATTTGTCAGGGGAAATTGCTGATGAATACGCTAAAAAAGAGGAGCGTATCAAAGTGATTCATCAAGAGAACGGGGGAGCATCCGCAGCCCGCAACGTTGGTTTGGATATTGCCACGGAAGAGTACATCGCTTTTTTAGATAGTGATGACTGGATTAAAGATGAATCATTATCTCTTTTATATGATGAGGCGGTGAAACATCATGCCGATGTCGTGATGGGAAATATGTGGCTATGTCATCAAGACGGAAGTATGGATAAACCTTTTAAATGTATTTCCAACGGATCTATAAAAGAATTGCTTTCCGGTAAAGAAAGTTTCATAGAATTAGTCAAAACTTGTTTCTATTTGCCCATGCCCTTCAAATACATATACAATAGGAAATATCTGCATAAAATACAGGCTCGTTTTGAGGAAGGCATCATGCATGAGGATGAGTTATGGTGTCCCATCGTCCTTTGCCAAGCGGAGAGGATGGTTATCACCAACATTGAGTTTTATTATTACCGCCAGAACGAAGAATCGGTCATGCATACGACAAGCCTAGCCCGAAGGCTGAAATCATTATTTCAAGTTACTGAGGGATTGATTAAATTCTCTGATCAATTTGTTTCCTCTAAGACGAGCGTTGACTTGAGAAGCTGGTGGTATGTAAACATCCTCAGGCTTTATTCTAAGGCATTCACACTACTTCCCAACATAAAAGATTCCTCATACATAGTACACAAACATTATCTGGATCGATTTTGGAGGGATTGCGGGCAAATGATTCCGGAATCTATACAAAGATGCAGGAATTATTACTACAAGGCAGAAGCCGGGCTGAAAGAATATACGGATTGGCGTGTGTCTGATTGGGTAGCAGGCGTAGATTGCCAAATAAAGGCTGGTAAAAAAGTGATGCTCGTATTCAACACGATAAATGGGGAAGATCTACAGTTGAAAATAGAGGATGTACCGTTGATTGGGTGATAACCACCGACAGGAAATATTTCCAACAGGCGACTATAGTCGTTTTCCACCTTCCCACATTGCATTATGAGCTAGAGAATGATCTGGATAAGCTGGAAGGACAAACATGGGTCAGCTGGCATCTGGAGTCCGAAAAGGATGATCCGGGAATCAACGACCCGGAAATAAGCGAACTATTCGACCTTTTGATAAGTGACCCACAAGATAGCGAGGGTGAACAACATCCATTGCTAAGACTGTGCCGAAATTATGTAAATAATGGATAGAATTCCATTCACCGCTATAAGTTTTGAGCAAAAAGAAGAGATCACGAGAAAAAATAACCTATTTTTGTAACTAGGCATGATTGAGCGAACGTATCGCTCCAAGTGTTTAACCTTAAATCGGAAGAATAATGAAATGGATAATCACAATACCAGCGATCCTCCTCTTTGCGTTAGCGGGATGTGGAAAAGATAAGCAATCGACAAATGAGCTTATCACTGTTGATGTTACGGCAAGTTACCCTAAAAAAGAACTAATTCTTCAAGATTTTATGGATGTCGAATATATTCCTTTGGAAACAAAGGACGATTTTATTTGCCAAGGTCTTGTCCTAGCAATCGGAAAGGATATTATTCTTGCCAGAAACCGAATCAGAGATGGAGATATCTTTATCTATGACAGAAAAACGGGAAAAGGATTAAAAAAAATAAATAGAGAAGGGCAAGGTGGAGAAGAATATACGTTCATCCAAAGAATTGTGCTTGATGAAAAACAAAATGAAATATTTGTACTCGATCATTTTTCAAGGAAAATATCAGTATATGATTTAGATGGGAATTTTAAAAGAAGCCTTAAACGAGGTGATGAACTCTATTTCTTTCATTTATACAATTTCAACCAAACAAGTTTAATAACTAATAATTATTGGGTAACAGACAAGCCTGCTTTTACTATTATATCTAAACAGGATGGAACAACCAAACAAATCCAGATTCCATTTAAAGAAAAAATATCAATGGCTGTAAACTATTCTGATAAAGCAAAGGATATATATTACAACGTGATCCCTGATAACTATAATCCTATAATTCCCTATTTTGATTGTTGGGTACTTGTAGAACAATCATCCGATACAGTATATAAGTACCAATCAGACCATAAAATGATACCGATTATAGCAAGGACCCCATCCGTACAATCCATGAATCCAGAAGTATTCCTCTTCCTAGGGATTCTTACTAACCGCTATTATTTTATGGAAACGGTTAAAAAAGAATATAACTTCGAGACACATGAGGGATTTCCCACTACAGACTTATTATATGACAAACAAGAAAAGGCTATTTTTGAATATATTGTATATAACAACGATTATTCTGAGAAAAGAGCGGTGAATATGAAATCACTTCCTGTAGACGATAAAATCGCATCTTGGCAAAGTATCGAGGCTTCCCAGCTCATTGAGGATTATGAAAAAGGGAAGTTGAAGGGACGATTAAAAGAAATTGCCGCAAGTTTAGATGAAGAATCCAATCCGGTAATCATGTTAATAAAACACAAAAAACAAACCAATCCCTAATGGTTATGAATCCAATGGAGCTGTCTCTTATAATACAAAAATTGAGAAACAATTATTTTTTTTGCCGGTCGGATTGACGAAATAAAGGGTGTGAGTTCTTTGATCAAAGCGTTCCATATGGTCTTAGAAGCTCATCCTAATAGTCGTTTGCTGATAGCCGGTAACGGTGATTATACAAGGGCCTTCCAAGAAGCAAAAAATATTTGACCACATGCATAGATTCCTTGATGTACCAAGGCGATCTGCACTTGGAGATTGTCTTGGTGGATGATGGCTCGACCGACTTATCCAGAAAGATCGCTGACGAATACGCTAAGAAAGAGGATCGTATCAAGGTGATTCATCAAGAGAACGAGGGAGCGTCCGCTGCCCGTAACCCAGGTTTGGAGATTGCCCAAGGTGAGTATATCGCTTTTTTAGATAGCGAAGACTGGATAAGTTGGAAGGACAAACATGGGTCAGCTGGCATCTGGAGTCCGAAAAGGATGATTCGGGAATCAACGACCCAGAAATAAACGAACTATTCGACCTTTTGATAAGTGACCCACAAGATAGCAAGATAGCGAGAGGAAACAACATCCATTGCTAAGCCTTTGCCTAAATTATGTAAATAACGGATAGAATTCCATTCACCGCTATAAGTTTTGAGCAAAAAGAAGAGATATCGAGAAAAAATAACCTATTTTTGTAATTAGGCATGATTGAGCGAACGTATCGCCCTAAGTGTTTAACCTTAAATCGTAAAAATAATGAAATGGATAATCACAATTTCAGCGATCCTCCTCTTTGCGTTAGCGGGATGTGGAAAAGATAAACAATCAACAAATGAACTCATCACAGTTGATGTTACAAAGAATTATCCTGAAAAGGAATTGACACTACAGGATTTCATGGATGTGGAATACATCCCGTTGGAAACAAATGATGAGTTTGTTACCCAAGGCAAAGTAATGGCCATTGGTGCAGAAGTTATATTAATAACCAACTGGGCCAACGACGGGAATTTGTTTGTTTTTGACAGAAAAACCGGCAAAGCCTTGAAGAAGATAAACAGGAAAGGGCAAGGTGGCGAGGAATATGTAGGTATTACGGAGGTTGTTCTGGATGAAGCAAACAAGGAAATATTTGTCATAGCCTATACCGGAAGTAAAATCTCAGTATATGATCTAGACGGAAATTTTAAAAGGAGTTTCAAAGCCGTAGGTACGGAATCTCATATAAATACATTTAATTACGACCGGGATAATTTGATCTCTTATGTACCGGATAATAGTCTGGAAAACCCGTCAAACGCCATACCTCCATATTATTTAATCTTTTCCAAGCAGGATGGAAGTATCACCCGGAAAATATCAATTCCTTTTGATGAAGTTAAAAGCCCGGTCGCAAGAGATGGGGAAGCTTGGGCTGTTCCAGTTCCAACCGCTGTGTACCAAATAGTTCCAGATCATACTAAATGTTGGTACTTATGGAGACATCATCCGATACCATATACCACTATTTGCCGGATGCTAATACGACAATCCCCCTTATCGTAAGAACCCCCTCCATACACTCCATGGATCCTCCTGAAGTATTTCTTATACCAACCGTTTTTACCGACCGTTATTATTTCATGAGCCTGTTGAAAGCGGAATTTAATTTTGAAACAGGGAGAGGGTTTCCAATTTCCGGTTTGATGTACGATAGACTGGAAATTCTTTATTCATACCTAAAATATACAATGGTGATTATACCAGCAAAAGAGAAGTGGATATGATGTCGAGACTTTAGATCCGGAATTCGTAATCGGACAGTCATTGCAAGCCACGAACTTGCCGAGGCTTACGGGAAAGGACGATTGAAAGGCAAACTGAAAGAGATCGCAACTACATTGGATGAAGAGTCTAATCCGGTGATTATGCTGATAAAACATAAGAAAAATAAATACTAGCATGAAAGTAAATTTAATTTCAGTAGTCCTCCTCTTTGCCTTAGCGGGATGTGGAAAAGATAAGCAATCGACAGACGAGCTTGTCACGATCAATGTTAGCAAAGATTACCCAGAAAAGGAGCTAATCCTTCAGGATATTATGGATGTGGAATATATTGCGCTGGAAACGACTGACGAATTTATCACACATGGTAATGTCATGGATGTCGACGAAAAATTTATAATAGTAAAAAACAACACAAACGACGGGAACATATTCATTTTTGACCGGAAAACGGGAAAAGCTATACGGAAAATAAACCGTTTAGGACAAGGTGTCGAGGAATATCCGGGGATTGCAGGAATTACACTAGATGAGGAAAACAATGAGCTATTTGTTACACATACAGGGAAAATATCAGTATATGATTTAGACGGGGACTTTAAAAGAAGCTTTAATTTCCTAGACCCCGAGAGTGACTACCTTAAGGTTTTTAATTATGACAAGGATAATCTGATCACTTATGATAACAAAGGCTATGGAATGGTGGCAGACCAACAGCCTTATCATTGATTATCTCAAAGTATGACGGAAGTATTATCCAGAAAATTACAATTCCTTCTAAAGAACAGAAAACACTGGTTATATTCGGAGATAATGATCAAAAAGTAATTCCTACTTTTTTGCTACAACCGCCACTTCCGATAATTGGATACTTATGAATCTCTCATCCGATACCCTATATTCCTATTCGCCAAACGGTCATATTAAGCCTT
>ENA-OQIC01001014-OQIC01001014.1-human-gut-metagenome-genome-assembly--contig:-NODE-1014-length-10647-cov-4.023479_pt1 | contig 10647 bp, 8 predicted proteins | sample MGYA00242572_ERZ504736 | MGnify/ENA primary metagenome ERZ504736 (study PRJEB26092, sample SAMD00036201) | human gut metagenome | host: Homo sapiens | study: EMG produced TPA metagenomics assembly of... | reverse complement strand
ATATTGTGACACCAGGTGTTTCTGAAAATGGTTCTGCTACTCTTGGTAACTTTGCTTTGGCTAAAAAAGTATCTGAACGCTAATTATTAATGTCTAATAAACCATTGAGATTGAGGGAATCTAAGGAGATTCTATCCAATAAGCGAGCTCCAAATGAAAGGACTCCAAAACCCAGGTTTTGGAGTCCTTTTGTTATTGACTGATTATACTCGTTCAACATAAATTTGTTCAGCAATTCTTTCTGGGATAACCAATTGTCGTGAGTGGTAGGCGAGTGTGTGCGTTTTGGCATAATCATCGACTTTTATCAACTTGACGACATCATTAATGGCTAATTCATGTTCTTCAAGGTAGTTTAGTAAATGAGCTTCATCGTGTGTTCGACTGATTTTGTAAGTTCCCAATGTTTCAATTTGACTGAGCGTTTGATGATGAATTTCTACTAAAAAGTCACCCTTTTTTGGAATTGTTCCACCGTGTGGACAAAATGCGGGAAAATTAAGATTTTCTTCCAAACGATCGATAAAAATGGTAGAAACCGTATGTTCTAAAACTTCAGCTTCTTGGTGAATTTCATCAGCATTGTAATGAAGATGGTTGGCTAGAAAAACTTCTATCAAACGGTGTTTTCGGTAAAGTTCTGAAACCAAAAGCAAGCCTTTTTTGGTCAGGTAGTAGCCAAGCTCTTTATCTTTGACAATGAGGTCCTCGGCAATCATTTTTTTGATCATTTCAGAAACAGCTGGCGCAGATACTTTCATTAATTCAGCAATGCGTTTGTTCGTGATTTTAGTTCTGGTTTCTCCAAGTTCATGAATACATTTTAAGTAATCTTCTTTATTTGGCGTCATATCGTCTCGCTTTCTGTTCTTATATTATAGCAAAAAATCTGTTTTTCTTGGGAGATTTGGCGTTTTAGCGGAATGATTTTAATAAAAAGGTAAGCAAAAATCAAGGCAGGTTATCCTAGCTTGATTTTTAATTATTTGAGGATCAATTCATTAATCAAAATCGTAGTCTTTCACGACCTCAATGCTTGTGATGGTAACATCAGTCGTTGGTTTATCATTGTCATCAGTGTCAACCGCAGCGATTTTATCAACTACATCCATGCCATCAATAACTTGTCCAAAGACAGTATAATTTTTATCTAAGCTTGGGTTACCGCCGTTAGCATAAGCATCAATAATCGATTGAGGATAATTATCTGATGAGAGTTGACTTGATTGGTCATCTGAATTTTGGTTGATGAAAATTGGCTACCGTTGGTATCAGCACCAGCATTTGCCATGCAAGAGCGCCACGAATATTATAGAGGTAGGGTGAGATTTCATTGACAAATCCATTCCCTGAGTCGATACTCTTGTCTTTACCATTCCAGATAGATTGACCACCTGTGCCATCTCCGTTAGGATCGCCTGATTGAATCATGAAATCTGAAATCACACGGTGAAATAGCAGACCATCATAATAGCCGTCCTTGGCGTGTGTGAGGAAATTCTCGACCGCCAAAGGTGCGTATTTTGGAAAGAGTTTTAAGGTAATATCTCCCATAGAAGTGTGCATAATAACTTCTGCTTCGTCATTTGCGACATCTGTTGATAATTGAGGAAAGGCAGATTGGTCAGCACTTAAAGCTTTCTTTAATTCTTTTTGGTAAGCTTTTGATGAGGATGCGCTGGCGCTTGCTGAAGCAGAAGCAGCAGCTTCTGAAGAACTCGCTGCTATTTTTGCATTGACATAATCATCACCACGAATAGCGCGTGTAATGCTTTCACAACCAGATAAACTAGCTAGGCATAATACCATTAATCCAAAAGACCAAAATTTTTTCATGTTGCCTCCTAAACAGCTCAAAATCATCAACAGCTTGTGGATATTCTGGTGATAACACGTGTGCATAATCATCATTTGAAATCAACTTATCCACAAGTTTATAAATAGAAGTGATATTAGTTATTCCATTTTATCATATTTTTATCGAAATAACCTAAAAGCTTAAAAAATGCTATAATAAGGTTATGGCAAAATCAAAAAGTAGAAAAAAAGGTCGTAAATCACGGCGACCAACAAAAGCAGAAATAAAAAGACAGAAAGCACTGCAACGTTTTATTTTGGCAATTGTGACAGCTGTTATTTTTTTCTTTGCGATTGCTCGTCTAGGAATTTTTGGCATAACAGTTTACAATATCGTCAGATTCGTGGTGGGAAGTTTGGCTTACTTCCTAATGTTTGCGGTACTTATCTATTTGATTGGATTTAAATGGTTTCATAAACAGACAGGGCTTGTCGGTGGTTTTGTGGTGACAATGATTGGGTTGTTGCTTGAATGGCATGCTTACCTATTTTCATTGACAGCTTATCGTGACAAGGAAGTCTTTTCAACAACAGCTCGCTTGCTTTATGGTGACATTATCAATTTTAAAGTAAGCAAGTTTGTCGGTGGAGGAATGCTTGGTGCTGTTCTTTATAAACCCGTAGCCTTTCTTTTTTCAAATGTTGGCACATTTCTGATCGGGACGTTGTTTATCATCTTGGGGCTCTTTTTGATGAGTCCGTGGGAAGTTTACGATATCGTAGAATTTTTTAAAGAAAAATCCCAAGAATGGGCTGCTAAAAACGAAATTAGAAAGCAAAAACGCTTTGTAAAACGAGAAGAGAAAAAAGCACTTGCTGAACAAAAACGTCAGGAAAAAGCTCAGAAAGAGGAAGAAGAACGCTTGGCTCAAATGACTGTTGACCAAGAAACAGGAGAAATTTTAGAGAATCCTACTGACAATGAGACTTCGCTATTTGATAATCTTCCAGAAAATGACTCACCTACTGAACCTGAAATTTTGGCATATGACCACACTTTGGATGGCTTAGAAGAACCGCCACTTGAAGATTATCCGACAATGGATTCGTCACCGTCGCAAGAAGCTACGCAAGCTATACTTGATGAAGAAGATGACGGCGAACCGTTAGAAGTTGATTTCACGGCGAAAGCAAATCTTCTTTATAAACTACCAACGATTGACTTATTTGCACCAGATAAACCTAAAAATCAGTCTAAGGAAAAAAATCTCGTTCGCAGAAATATCAAAGTCTTAGAAGATACGTTTAATAGCTTTGGGATTGATGTCAAAGTTGAACGTGCGGAGATTGGACCGTCTGTTACGAAATACGAAGTCAAACCAGCAGTTGGGGTGCGTGTTAACCGCATTTCAAATTTGGCCGATGATTTGGCACTTGCACTTGCCGCTAAAGATGTTCGTATCGAGGCACCAATTCCAGGAAAATCGTTGGTCGGTATCGAAGTTCCTAACTCAGAAATTGCAACGGTAACCTTCCGTGAACTTTGGGAACAAGCAAATACAGACCCTAATAAATTATTGGAAGTGCCACTTGGTAAGGCTGTTAACGGGACAGTACGTACTTTTGACCTTGCTCGTATGCCACACTTGCTTGTCGCTGGTTCAACAGGTTCTGGTAAATCAGTTGCCGTTAATGGGATTATTGCAAGTATCTTGATGAAAGCTCGCCCAGACCAAGTCAAATTCATGATGATTGACCCTAAAATGGTTGAATTGTCAGTTTATAATGATATTCCGCATTTGCTAATTCCTGTAGTAACCAATCCACGTAAGGCAGCAAGAGCACTTCAAAAAGTGGTTGATGAAATGGAAAATCGTTATGAACTCTTTAGTCATTTTGGGGTGCGAAATATCGCAGGCTACAATGCTAAAGTTGAAGAATTTAATGCGCAATCTGAACAAAAACAAATTCCTTTACCATTGATTGTAGTTATTGTTGATGAGTTGGCTGACTTGATGATGGTTGCCAGCAAAGAAGTGGAAGATGCGATTATTCGTCTAGGGCAAAAAGCGCGTGCTGCGGGTATTCACATGATTCTTGCCACACAACGTCCGTCTGTTGACGTCATTAGTGGTTTGATTAAGGCTAATGTGCCATCACGTGTTGCCTTTGCTGTATCATCAGGGACAGATAGCCGTACCATCTTGGATGAGAATGGTGCTGAAAAACTTCTCGGTCGTGGTGACATGCTTTTCAAACCAATTGATGAAAATCATCCAGTCCGCTTGCAAGGCTCTTTCATTTCTGATGATGATGTGGAACGCATTGTTGATTTCATTAAAAACCAAGCTGACGCAGATTATGATGATAGCTTTGACCCAGGTGAGGTTTCTGAATCAGATTTGAAATCTGGTGGTGGCGCCCAAGAAGGTGACCCACTCTTTGAAGATGCTAAAGCTTTGGTACTTGAAACACAAAAAGCAAGTGCCTCAATGCTCCAACGTCGTTTGTCTGTTGGATTTAACCGTGCCACTCGTTTAATGGATGAATTAGAAGCAGCAGGTGTCATCGGACCAGCCGAAGGAACAAAACCACGTAAAGTTCTGATGACTAACCCAAATCCAGAAGCATAATAAAAAAACGTTAGCTCAATTGGCTAGCGTTTTTATGCAATCGTAAAAATTAAAATCAGTACCATAATGTAAAAGAGAAAAGTCAAAATAAAACCAGAGCGCCAGAAAAATTTCCCAAAACGGCGGTAAGAAAAAGAATGATCTCTTCTAAGAAAAGTTACCGTTAAAATAATAGCGAGTAGTGACAGACAAATCAAATAATAAAAGAAAATACTACTCCCTAAAAATTTATTTCCCACCAATCCGATTTCAAAAGCAAAAATCGGAAAAGCAATGTCGGTAAATAGAATGCCAAAACGTTTTAATTTGAAAAATGTCACTAAAATATAAGCAAAAATTGGTGTCAAAAACACAAACGAGAAAGAAAATAATTTGTACATCATCATACTTTATATTTTATACTGAAACCTAAAAGATGTAAATGATTAGAGGGCCAAAAAGTGCTTAATCTTTATCAATAATACTTAAAAAATGATCTGAATAGTGCTTTAAAATTGATTTTTCATTAAGTATTTCGAAAATTTGAAGCGCCTGTTGCATTTTTTGAATTCCATTTTTATTGTTTTTTCTGAATTCAAAGTATCCGCGAGCGTATAAGAAAACTGTTTTTTCATAATAATTTAGCTCATTAGATAAAAGGTCATTAATTTCTTTTATGAGGAAAATACAATTTTTTGATTTACCATAATCAATACTTATTATTAAACAATTAATAGCAAGTTGTGTCACAAGTTTTTTATTTGTTTTATTTATTGAGGAATAGAAATAATTTCTTATCATCTCTTTAGTTAAGAGGAATAGGGTGTTATAGTTTAAAGTTCGGGCGCAATTTCCAAGTAGGATAATTTCATAGTATCCCCAAATTTCTACTCCAAAAAGATAATCTGTTAATTTTTTTAATTCATCATCAGTTGGTTTGATATCTTTTTCAACAGTATGAATAATTGATTTTATCATGATTTTATCAAATAAAGAAATATTGTATATAGGCGAGTAAACTAATAATTTTTTTATATTTTCAATTCTATCTGCTAAATATTCTTCACGAATAAAGTTAATTAGTCCGATAAAATTTGTTAAATTTTTGTCACTATTATGTATTATCATGAATTCTTCGAGTGATATGTTTAATTTATCAAGGATGTTTATGAGCCTAATACAAGAGATTTCTGATTCACCACGTTCAAATCTGGAAATTTGTGATTTAGAGAGGTTTTCATCAGCAATTTTACAGATACTTTTATGTTTTCCTTGACGAATTTTTCTAAGCGTATTTCCTAAAGTGGATTCCATATTAATTCCCTCTTTCACAACAAAAAAAGTATATTGATAAAGGTATTATATAATAAGTGCAGATAAAGTGAAAAGAAATTTATTATGAAGAAGTTCATTGTAGCAGTCACGTTTTTTATTACAGATATCATCATAATAGTCGGTGGTTAAGTAGTAAGAAAATCTAATGAGGGGTGAGGAAGAATGAAAAAAAGATATACTATAAAACCATATTTATCAGTTCGAAAAGTTAAAGATAGTCTAAACATTGGTACTCTTCCACCTGTGGGTGTAGTTATTGATGATTATCCAGATTATTTGTTAGATTTAACATATTATCTTTCTGATAGTAGAACAAAGGATGAGATTATTCAGTTTTTGATTCGAAAAAGTGATTTAAAATTATCAGAAGCAGAATTAGTATTTGACGATTTATACAACAATCGCATTATTTCAGAATTTCAATACGATAGAAATGAAAGATATTCTAGGCATAAATTGTATTATGATTTAGTTTCAACATCGTCAGAATTGTTAGATTATCAAGAAAGACTAGCAAATAAAAAAGTTGGTCTGATTGGTATGGGAGGAATGGGATAAAATATTGCAATGAATTTGGCTGCTGCTGGAGTAGGAACCTTGTTTTTTCGGATGGGGATATTATTGAAAAATCGAATCTAACAAGGCAATTTTTGTATACAGAAAATGATATTGGAAGGTATAAAGTTGATGTAGCTAAGGAAAGATTACATCAAATTAATAGTGAGATTCAGTTAATCCCGATTAGAGAATCAGTTTCAGGAGTTGATTTCTTTTATCGTAATGACGATTTAAATAGTTGTGATTTTATTATAATTTCAGCTGACACTCCTGCTCAAATACATGATTGGATTAATACTGCAGCTATTGATTATGGATTTGCTTATTCAAACGCTGGGTACATTGAAAAATACGGTATTGTTGGACCAATGGTCATCCCAGGTGAAACTGCTTGTTATGAATGTTATAAATTTAAAGAATATTCTAAAAAAATAGATCAGAAAGAATATGAAGAACAAGGAATTGAGCATAATCAGATTTTTCAGGCACCATCGTATGGACCGTTGAATTCTTTGATAGCATCAATTCAGAGTAATGAAGCTATACGGTATTTATTGAATTTTGAAAATAAAACTAAAGGTATTAGGTTATTAGTTGATTCAGAGAATTATCGGATTTATGAAGAGAATACTGAAATCAATTCTGAATGTTCAATATGTGGTGAACTTCAGAAAAAATCTGAGATTTACAATACTAGGGAAAAGAGTTTAACTGATATTTATTCTGATGACAGTGACTTGAATTTAAATGATGCTATTTTAAATCCACTAATGAAACACCTTATTTCATCTCATGATACTGGTACGGTATTGGAGTTAGGTGCTGCTACAGGAAAACTTGGTAAATCTTTAAAAAAAGAAGGGTTTAAGGTCGATTTTAATGATATATCTAGTGAAATGCTAGAAAATAGTATTGAAGATTCGAATTTATTCATTGGTGATTTTAGAGAGATAAACCTTGATAAAAAGTATGATATTGTTATTTGTAATAATGTTTTAGATTATGTGGATAATTTAGAGCATTCTTTATTCAAAATAAAAACTTTTTTGAAAGATGGAGGGTATTTGTATTTAACTATTCCCCATCCTCTAAAGGGAAACGGTTATTGGGATAAAAGTAAATATAATGGACGCTGGAATTATGAAAAGTATTCAATTACCAGCTATTTTGATGAGGGAGTATTTAGAAAGGAGAGGGAGGATTCAAAAGGAAATGTTATTTTAACAGGTCTAGAAAATCATCATAGAACTTTATCAACTTATTTTAATTCTATTTTGAGTTCGGGATTAGAAATTGAAGGTGTTTATGAAGCTCAGCCTGATGAGTCACTAAAAAATGATGAGGAAATTTTATATGAGAAATCATCAAAAATTCCTTACTTTTTGACCTTCAAGATATTAAATAAATAATAATTATCATCGGGTTTATACTTTCCCGTAAAAAAAGTAATTTCCTAATTAACTTTGTTGATTGGTAGAAAGGTAGTTAGTAGTATGCTAAAAATTAAAAAAGTTAAAGTAGTTGCTGCATCATCTACTCGTGTTCTAAACTAGTTCACCTTTTGTTTTAGGGGGAGAAACATTTATGTTTCTCTGCCTTTTTATTAATATTGATAAAATAACTAAATAAATATATATAATCTTGAGGTTTGTATGAAGTGTAAAATGGAAAAATTATATACAAAAAGATTAATATTAAGAAAATTGAAATATTCTGATTCAGAACAAATGTTTTCTAATTGGGCTTCTAGTTCAAAAGCTACAAAATTTTTGACATGGTTACCACACAAGTCAATTGATAGCGTTCGCGAAAGTATAAAGCGAAGAGAGAAATTGTATAAAAAAGAAGGAACTATTTGATTGGGGATAGTTGAAAAAATAGTAATCAATTAATAGGAACAATCACAGTTGTTAACTTACTGCCTTCGTTAAAAACTGGAGAAATAGGGTATGTAATTGGAGAAAAGTGGTGGGGGAGAGGATTAGTTGCTGAGGCATTAGAATGTGTAGTGAATTTTTTATTTTCAAGGACATGCCTCGAGAGAATAGAAGCAAAACATGATGTACAGAACGTAAACTCTGGTAAAGTATTACTAAAATCAGGATTTATTTTTGAAGGAATTCAAAGGAAACGTGGAAAAAATAATAGAGGAATTGTTGATATAAAGATGTACTCAATAGTAAAAGAAAAGGGATTAAAGCAGATGAAAGATAATATTTTTGAATGTAAATCGGAAATTGAAAGTTTTGCATTTAATAACGAGGTTAGTAATGTTTTTGATGATATGGTTCAGCGAAGTGTACCATTTTATGATGAAGTTCATGATTTAATATGTGACTATATAGAAGAGTATTACCCTAATAAGATATTAAAAATATTAGATTTAGGATGCTCAACTGGGAATTTATTGGAGAAATTATCAAATATTTTTCCTAATTATCATCTTGCAGGGATGGATAAATCTCAATCCATGGTGGAAATGGCGAAAAAAGAAATTTCAGCTGATATATGGCAAGGAGATATTTTACAGACTCGTCTCAAAGAATATGATGTTATTATATTAAGTTTAGTTTTACAATTTATCAGGCCTCTTGATAGAGAAAGCGTGCTACATAAAATATATAATTCTCTTCCAGTGGGAGGAAAGATAATTTTATTTGAAAAAATCCGGTATGAAGATCAAGTCCTAGATAGAAAAGTAATTGATATGTATTACAGATTCAAGGAAAAAAATGGTTACACTAAGACTTCAATTTATAAAAAACGTGAAGCATTAGAAAATGTATTGATTCCCTATACTGTCGAAGAAAATAAAGAGTTATTGAAAAGGGCACATTTTAAAAAAATCGAAGAGATATATAGGTATCTCAATTTTGCATTAATCATAGCTGAGAGGTAACTATATGTTAGACAAAAAGAATACAATTTTTTTATTACTAAGGGGACAAACCAATAATTTTGGAACAAAGGTATATGATTATGTAAATAAAATATTCATAGCAGGACTTGCAAGTAACTCTAGATTATATATGTCTATATATCAATCATCTGAGATAATTGTTCAAATTCTCTTCAGTATATTTGGTGGAATATTAGCTGATTTTAGTAATAGGAAAAGAATTTTGATTATTACAGATAGTGTTTCAGCAATATTAACTTTTATAGCATTTTTAAGTTTTGACAGCCCCAAAAGTGTGATTATTCTTATTATTGTTAATATATGTTTGGCATTTTTGTACTCATTCAATGGACCAAGTTATAAAGCAATTGTGAGAGATTTGTTGAGTAAGAAAGCGATTTATAAATACAATTCATACAGTCGAGGCCTAGCAGAATCAATGAATGTTGTAATTCCATTATTAGGGGTATGGATTGTTAATGCTTTTGGGTTTAAAATAGCAATGCTAATAAATTCGTTTAGCTTTGCTGCATCAGCTTTTTTAGAGTACCAATTTGTAATTATAAATATGAATAATTCCCATGTCAGCAATAAAAAAATGGGTGAAGGATTTTGGTATATCATCACCAATAAGGAACTTTTATTTGTATTAATTTTGGCATCAGTTTTTAATTTTTTCGATTCAGGAATTGTCTTGTATATGCCTTATTTGAATAATTTTTTACATAATTCAATGGCGTATGGGGCGGTTTTAATATGTCAAGCGATTGGAAGCATTTTAGGAGCTTATATTAATAAGTATTTAAAAGCTGATTACTCTATAAAACAGTATTGTAATTTTTTAATAATTGCAGCAACTTTTTTAGTATTATCGAGTATTATTGGTGTTCCTATTATTATGATTATATCATTTGGGGCTAGTTCAATTTTTCTTATGATTTTCGATGTTCAAGTTATTTCAAAAATACAATCAGAAGTAACTGAAGAGGTATTGGGGCGTGTTTTTAGCATAGTATCTTTATTAGCATTGCTTCTAAGACCCATTGGTTCTTTTTCGTTTCTATTAATCAATATTAATTCTTCAGCAGTATTTGGAATAATTTCATTGTTTCAAATTATAGCTTGTGTTATTGTAAAAATAATTTGGCAGTTTTACGAAAATAAAAAATCTAAAATAAATCAACGAATGTAGGGGTATTTGATGTTGTAAAAGATTTGTAGTCCCTTGATGACTATAAAATACTATAAATACTTATAAAATAATATAACAATTGATTTAAATCATATATGTCTTTTTGACTATCTTTTTATATCTTCTTAAATGTCCGCAAAGCCTTATTTTATAGGCTCTACGGGCATTTTGCTTTTGTGGTAAACCTCACATATCTAGGTCTATCTTCTTATATTTTCACTATCAAGCGTGGTTAAAATCGTGGTAAATACTTC
>ENA-OQIC01001013-OQIC01001013.1-human-gut-metagenome-genome-assembly--contig:-NODE-1013-length-10666-cov-1.242718_pt1 | contig 10666 bp, 15 predicted proteins | sample MGYA00242572_ERZ504736 | MGnify/ENA primary metagenome ERZ504736 (study PRJEB26092, sample SAMD00036201) | human gut metagenome | host: Homo sapiens | study: EMG produced TPA metagenomics assembly of... | reverse complement strand
AACTAAGCTGGCCCACGCTGCCGGCGAACTAAGCTGGCCCACGCTGCCAGGCGAACCAAGCTGGCCCACGCTGCCGGCAAACCAAGGCTGGCCCACGCTGCCGGCAAACCAAGCTGCCCAACACTGCCGGCGAACCAAGCTGCCCAACACTGCCGGCGAACCAAGCCACCCAACCATGCCGCCCTCCCGTTCAACCGCGCCGTTAATAACCGGTTTAGCCCTGAACTAGGTGTATCATGGCAGCATGAGTATAATCCGAAGGAGGTCCTTAGAGTGAAATGAGATTATTAGAATTGGACAGTTACAACATGGAAAATGACAGAACATTTTTAAAAAGTATTGAGGAGCATGTCAAAGACCCGTATATCAGGGAACGGCTGATTAACAGGCTGGAGTGGTACATGGTCATGGCGAACCGGTGCCAGTGTTTCTATTATATGTCTGCCTGTATGGGAATTGTTATGCCGACTCTCATACTTCTTCTGAATTCCATTCCGGGCAACATGCTTTCCGACGGGATGCGGCAGTTGTGTATCACGGCATTATCCGGTTTGTCGGGGATTGTTGGAGGTTTATCCGGCATTTTCGGATGGCATGAAAATATGATTCGCTACCGTTCCAATGCGGAGCGCTTGAAAAGCGAAACTTCTTTCTACATGTTGGGCGTAGGGAATTATAGAGACCGGAAAAAGAGAGACCAGATGTTTTTAAACGCACTGGAAGATTTGTCTCTTAAGGAGAACCAGATGTGGCAGAAGGAGGAGAGCAGCCATTCGTCATACAGACAGGAACAGGGCGGAAGGAGAAGGCCTAATGGATGACAGGGAAAATACGGCGTGGGCATATATGGCGGATATTTATAGAAGGGATTTCAGCAGGAGAATATAGTACGGAATTATGGTAAGAGACGATGGCAAGAGGCTGCGGCAAGAGATGATGGTAAGAGACTGCGGCAAAGAGGCTACGGCAAGAGACTACAGACAGACATTATAAGAAAAAGACAGTCAGAGATCATAAGAAAAGATCAGGAACGTACAGCGGCCATCATATAACCCCATTTTATGAACAGCAGAAGGAGTGATATATACATGAATCACAAGGAACAAGATATAAAACATACTGATACGTACATAAACCATACCGCTACAGAAAAATGGGAGTTCGCTTTGCAGAAACGCCTGAAGCAGTGTTCTCCCAGCCTTCACAGAAACTATCTGGAAGCTTCCACCGGAGCCTGTATGATGCTGGACCGGTACAGGAACGTATTTCCCCAGTATACGGACCACAGCAGCCTTCATTGCCTGAATATTATGAATCTGGCCGGACAGCTGGTGGGAGATTGTCTGCTGCAGCTGAATGGAAGCGAGCTGTATGTGCTTTTGACGGGGATTCTGTTCCATGATTTGGGTATGGGGATTTCAAAAGCTGATTTTGAGGGACTGGCCCCTGTGCTGTGCGGGGAACTATATCCTGCCAAGGGCAGAGAAGCAGAGTTGATCCGGGAATATCATCAGGAATTCAGCGCCCTGCTTGTGGAAAAACACAGTGATATTTTGAAATCCGGAAAGAGTATGTATTTCCTGTTATGCAGGCAGTAAGAGGACACAGAAAAACGGATTTGTGGGATGAAAATGCCTTTCCCGCAGCATTTCAAATAGGGACTGAGTCCGTCTGCCTTCCTTATATCGCGGGCATCATACGCCTGGCGGATGAGATGGATCTGTGCCGTGACAGGAACAGTACTCTTGGTGGGGAGGAACAGATGATTTCAGATTCATACAGCCGGCTGGTCTGGAGAACCATGATACGGTAACCGGAATGGAGCTTACAGAGAAAGAATGTATATTGTATGCAGAGGGAGGAGACAGAGACACCTGGGAAGAATTGGGAAAATGGACACGCAAATTGCAGAAAACAATGGATGAGGTGGAGCGGGTCATTACATGCAGAACACCATTTTTCTGCCGAAGAGGATGGTGCGAATTGATAAAATCACACCCTGGTTAGAGCAGTGCCAGGATATTACATCAGAAACATGATATGGTTTCAGCAATTAACAGCCATTCATGCCGGTAATCATTCAAAGGATGCCGTCAAGGCGCAGTGGGCGCCATTTCAGCGGTATGATGGCTTTGCAGTCATCCGGAGGGCTGCATTGAGATAGATAGAATACAAAATAATCTAAGAAAAGGAGAGCAGCAGAATGGAAAACAACACATTAAAAGCTTCAATAGGTATTGACTTTTCCCTGATTGGGACCCAGCTTCATGCCATGTATGAAAAAAATGAGGGAGGATATGCAGTTCTTTTGATTCCGTCAGAACAGACGCCGGACAGCGGTATTTCCGTAAAGGATCTGATTGACGATATCAAGAAGATGGCCAGGGGCGTGACAGGCAGTGATACTGCCGTGGATACGACCCAGCTTGAGAAAGCCATGACCGAGGCCGCCAAGGAGGGCGGCTCCACATCCATGAGACTGGAAGATATTGTAATCAAGCTTCAGATGGCTTATCTGTACATCTGTAAAAGGGAGAGAATTCTGTCCTGGAGTATGCGTTTCAGCTGCAGGTGGTGACAGAAGGCCTGGTACCGGAAACCATTAAGCCCATTGTGGATGTGACGAACCTTTCCATTTCTGTCTGGAATACGGACAGAAAGAAGGTAGTGGACAAGATGGCCTGATTACTGTGGACGAATACCTGGGCGTGGCTGCACTGCCGGACAAGAGTCAGGCCGCCAAGTAGCATAGGAAACGTAATATACAATGCATCATGGAAAGATTGCGGGAAAGGAGCGGCAGGAATGAACCAGAGGCAGATGTCATGCAGCATAGCCGTAGAGGGCGCCGTCAAGGGGTGTCCGGCCAGGCTGGCTGTCTGGTATGATAAGAGCGAAATGTCTTTTTGCGGAGAACTTCAGATGGACCAGAGGGGGCCTGCGGGATTATTGGAGGCTGTGGATGGTGAAATGGCTTCCAAATTCGGAGGATACGCCTCCGGTCTGGTCCATGCTTCCAATAAGCGTGCCATTCTTTCCTGCATTCATGGAATCACAGCCCTGGGTTATGGAGAACCGGGGCTGTATTTTAAAGCAGCAGCAGGCAGGGGAAGCGCAGCCATTCTTTTTTCATTTTCAGCAGATAGTAATAGGGGAAACGCGCAGGTATCCTCCTTATGGATGCGGTGAAGAAAGCAGCAGACTTTTTTGGGATGGAGCAGTTTTATTTCTTCGGACGTGTGGGAAAGGGGCTGAGTCCCGGAGATTTGATGGATGGGGCGCCGGGAGCAGAGGCTTTTCCGGCTCAGATTGACAGGTGCAGCTTTCTGACATACTCCCATTTGAAACTGAATGGAGACAGCGTGTTTGAGAGGGCAGTCAGGGAGCTGTTAGGCCTTGAGGAGACGCAGCTTTTTCTGGGAGCAGGTGAAGACGGATTTTTGTGTATGGCGGCAATCCCGGCAAGCAAAAACAGTTTTATGGAGAGCAGGAACATGTGTCTGGCAGTTGGCTTAGAAGCAGCGCCTTGTCACTGGCCCTTCAGGGTACCTTTCGGTTTGTCTTTGTGCCGGATATGGAGTTTCATGTAAACTGCGGCATATCCAGGACCCGCTTTATGGTGGAGGCCTTTGGGGAGGTCAGGGAGCCCATTCATCTGGCAGGCCCGTTTTCCATAGGGGATACCTGCCTGGCCATAGGGTTTGACCAGGGGCCGTCCTTTGCCATGTTTGCCAATCTTTATATACGGGAAATTCACCTGTTTGGGGCTGTGATGCTTACTGTGGCCGGATCGGTTCCAAAGCTGGATTTGCTGTCGGCAGCAGTCAGCGACCTGTCCATTCCCATTTTGGTGAGAAATCTGCTGGGGCTTTCTTTTGACGGCCTTGACAGCATTGATTTTATCCGTATATTAGGGCTTCCTTTCCAGGACATGCAGGCTTTTGACCGGGAACTGGTTAAGAATGCTAACGGATCCCGGCTGGCAGAGGCATTTAACCAGAGAGTCCATGATAACAGCCTGGTATTGGACAAGGCTCAGGTAAAGGCTTCTCCCTTTGGGGATGGGGTGGACCTGGTGGACCAGCGGCGGATGCGTCATTATTACATAGACGGTTCAGGCGGTATAAAGCTTACGGCCCAGTTCTACTATGCGGATGTAAATACCAGGCTGGGCAGTTACACGGTGGAGCGGGGAATCTTTGTATGCGGAGTCATTGAGATTTTCAAGGTCCGGTTCGAGGTTCTGTTTTCCTTCCGGGAGGGAGATGGGGTGCTGGCGTATGGACGTATACCGGAGGTTAATCTGGGTTTCCTGAAATTGGGTCCCTCCAAAGCCGGGCAGGAGTCCGGGGAAGCCCTTCCTGTGCCCGCGGACAGTGTGCTGAGACAGTTTATGGGCAAGGAACAGAAGGTATCGTATTCTTCCTCTCCGCAGGCAAGAAGGATGTGACGTTCTATCTGGACGGAAGGATTGAGCTGCTGTCCATCCTGTATTTTGAGACCAGAATTATCTTCTGCAAGGGGCTTATATCCATCGATGTCCGGTTTAACTGGCTGGCGGTTTTTGATGTGAGTATCCATCTGAAGGTGAATTACCAGGATTTTAACCGGGGCGGGTTTGAATTCCGTCTGGTGATTGATACGTCCAAGCTGGCGGAAAAATTGAAGGCGGTGCAGGAGAACATAAACAGAGCCATTGACCGGCTCAGGGATAAGATTAAGAATGCTACCAGGGAGATCGACAGGGCCCAGGCCCATGTGAATGAACTGTATGGCCAGATTGATTCCCTGAACCGTAAATTGAAGACTGCAAACGCTCCATCAGGAATGCCAAGTGGTGGAAGAAGGCATTTGTGGCCATTGCAAAGGGAATTGAGATAGGAGCCTATGAGGTGGCCAAGGCCGGCATATATGTGGCAATTGGAGTGGCCACAGCCGCCCTTCAGGTGGCCAAAGCCGCAGTGCAGTTGGCTGGTAAGGTGGGAGAAGGCGTCATGAAAGCGGTCAATGCCGTGATACAGGGGGCATTGTCATTCTTCTATATCAACCGGCTGGAGCTGTATGGCAAGGCTAACATGGGCGAACAGGAATTCAGGGCATCCATTGAGTTTGTTGCCCTGGGAAAGACTTACCGGTATGAGACAAAAATGGGCCACTCTGCGCTGAAATCCGATGCGGCAGGCACGGTATCAGGCAATATGAACGGGCAGATGAAAAATGATTTGGACCACATTGAGGATGGGGCTTTCCGCAGCAATTTCAGGCGGTACAGCCACGAAACATATACCATAGAAGAACAGTGCAGGCGCTGGCGGGGTCAGGGAGCAGATGAAATCTTCCACAAGGCTGATGCGTTCCATGCAGGAAGCTTATATCCAGGAGTTTCGCGAACCCATGTCTGACTTTGACCAGATGAACCAGGAGTATATAAACGCTCTGGACTGTGTGGGCGGTATTCTGACCACGGGGGAACAGGCCGGGGATGTGAAGGCGCTGTCCGGCTCCATGGGGGGATTAAAGCGCAAGATTACCCTGAAAGAAAAGGAGGGCGTGTTCCGGGATGAGGAGCTGTCTGAGCTGAAGGATGTCATTCGCAATTACGACCAGGCAAAGCTGCTGTACGATGAGGTAAAGAAGAGCATGTCCGCGGTGGAGAGCCAGAGAAAACAGATGCTCTCGTATGCAGAGCTTCAAAAGCAGAAAACAGGTGAGCAGAAACAGAAGAAGGCGCTGTCCGCGGCGGAGGGGAGTATGGAGCGCGTGCTGAATAAGACCGAGGAAGCCATGTACCGCAGCTTTCCTGTGGACCGCAGCGGCAAGAATTACATTAATCTTTCCCGGGAGGGATTGATTCACCAGTATATGGACGAGGCCAGGCAGGAATTTGGGGCCCGGACTTCTGAAAATGTGCGCGTAATGAGGAACAGGAGCCGCAAGGGCAGGTATGACAGCAGGCTGTAGGCTGTGAACAGGCAAGATGCGAGGCGTTAAAACACGAAGCAGAAAAATGATTTTGAACAGATAATGAAAAGGAGATTGGCAGATGGATGAAAAAAGAAAGAGGGTCACTGCGCCGCGAATCGCGGCGGCCCTCAGCGCCCTGCTGGCAGGTGCCGCTCTCTATACGGTGAGCGGCTCTGAGCGTCAGGGCATACAGGTAAAGGAGTATACAGAGGCCGCAGAGGCGGCGGACAGTACAATCATGGTTTACATGAACGGAAGCGACCTGGAAGGGGATTATGGAGCAGCCACAGCGGACCTCAGGGAATGATGGATGCCCTGAGGACGGGCGGGACAGGAGGAAAATTTTCCCTCTCTTCATGTGGTGGTTGAGGCAGGCGGTTCCACCCGGTGGGAGCTGGATGAAATGGATGGTGTACCCTATGCCAGATTTTCTCTGACAGAGGATGGGATATCCTCCATGGAACCCATGGAAATCAGGAACATGGGGGATGCGGATACATTGACGGATTTTGTCAATTACGGCGTCCAGTCTTATCCGGCCAACCATTATGGGTTGATACTGTGGAATCATGGAGGAGGTCCGGTGGGTGGATACGGAAGCGACAGTCATTTGACGGGGACGGGCTCTCGTTAGAGGAGATAAGAGAGGCTCTGGACCATTCTGTTATGGCAGACAAAGCGTTTGACTTTGTGGCGTTTGACGCCTGCCTTATGGGAAGCGTGGAGATTGCTGACTGTCTGGAGGGAAGGGCCGGCTATGTCATTGCATCTCCGGAGCTGGAACCTCAGGATGGATATGATTACAGCTGGATGACAGCTCTGGGAGACAGTCTGCCGTCTGATATGGAATGGGGAGAAGCAGTGGGCCGGTCTATGGTGGATGCCTATGATGCCTACTATGCCTCAGGTACTGCGCTGTTGCCATGAGCCTTTTGGATATGAAGGAATATCCGGCGTTTCATGAGGTATTTCACCAATATGTGGACGGGATACCCCAGGAACTGCGGGAAGAGCTGTACAGGGAGCTGGGAAAGGACAGAATGAAAATGCTGGCATTTGGCAGCAGACAGGCGGGAGGTTCTCCGGAGCTGGTGGATGTACTGGAATTCCTGGATGCCTGCCAGAGCGTATATCAGGATGAAAGCGCCTTTCAGACATTGAAGGAGCGGATGGGGAAGCTTGTGACGGACCAGTGGGCCAAAGGCTATCCCGGGAATCCAAGCGGTCTTACTATATACCTGCCAAGCGGTTCCAACCCCTATCTGAGCGAGGATCTTGAAACGTATGATACCACAGGATTCTGCAGTGCCTACAGGCAGCTGACGGATGGATATGCGGCGTATCTGGCCCGGGAAAGCGGCGTGGAATGGGGGACATAAATGCGCATAAGGACGGTACAGTGGAAATCAGCATAGCCCCCGAGGATGTTTCCGACGTGACAGGAGCGTATTTGGCTGTATTCTGTCCTGTGGGGATGACGGGAACTACTACCTTCTCTGCACAGACAGTGATGTGGATATTGGCGTGGACGGTACCCTGCGGGCGGCTCCGGAGAACAGCTATATGGGAATGAAGGGCAGGTACTTTGCCTGATTGAAACCATGAATCTGGATGCATACACGGAATATATGGCCCCGGTTCTGTATAATGGGGAGCTGTGCACGATGCGGATAGGGTTTGACGAGGAGCATGAAGACGGGCAGGTTCTTTCCGTGACACCTGCAGGGCAGACCTCCGAGGCCGCAAAGCAGATTTATGAGTTAAAGGAGGGGGATCGGGTGACTCCGCTTTATCTGGTTGAACATATGGAGGACGTGGAGGAGGAACCGGTTGATGAGGCCAAAGATGAGGCCAAAGATGAGACCATAGATGGGGCCAAAGATGAGACCAAAGATGAAGCTGGCGATGAAACAAAAGATGAAATCAGAGATGAAACCGGAAATAACTGCCGGGAGCGTCTCACGGCGAGACGAGTCATAATCCAGACCAAATCACGGAGGACAGGTACTACACGGACAGCTACTATATGGGAACTGAATTTTATATAGAAGAACCGGATGATATGCTTTTAGAGACAGTACCTGTATCCGGGGATGGATATTTCTACGGTTTCATGCTGATGGATGTACGGCAGAATATTTACTATACGGATTTTACCGGCATAGAGACAGAAGATACCGGTTCATGAACAGAGAGGAGAAAATAAATTATGAGCAAGACAAGCAGGGAATTGATTGAATTCTGCAAGGGAAAGCTGGGCACACCATATGTGTTCGGCATGAAGGGGCAGGTCCTGACGGAAGCGCTGCTGCAACAGCTGGCAGCGGAAAACCCCAAGGTCTATACACCCCAGTACATAACTAAGGCCAGGAGTTTTATGGGAAAGCACTGTACGGATTGTTCCGGCCTGATTACCTGGTGCACCGGCATATTGAGGGGAAGCGCCAATTATAAGGAGACTGCCCGTGAGGTACAGCCCATAGGAGCATTGAATGAAACAATGGCAGGCTGGGCTCTATGGAAGCCAGGGCATATCGGGGTGTACATTGGGGACGGAACATGCATTGAGGCCAAGGGAATCAATTACGGTACGGTGGAGACAAGGGCGCAGGATACACCCTGGGTCAGTGTGCTGAAACTCAAGGATATTGATTATTCAGCTCAGGTATGCGAATCACCGGACCCATCACCCCATCCCACAGGATGGGTCAAGGAAGATGGAGGGGTCCGTTTTTATCTGGAACCGGAACGGTATGTGTCCAATGACTGGTATCAGGACAAAGGGCAGTGGTTCTGGTTTGACGGTTCGGGGCATGCCGTGCGGGATAACTGGTATTTTATAAAGATAACTGGTACTATTTTGGGTCGGACTTTGCAATGGTTAAGGGTATTCAGCTTATCAAAGGAAAGCCGTATTACTTTAACCGGGATGGACAGATGGCAAAGCTTGGGACACGGTTTATGGTACAGGTGGACAAAAACGGCGTACTGCATTTTCCGGAAGAAGAATCCGCGGAGATTCCCATTAGTACGGGAGGAATATCGGTGGAAAATGGAGCGGCAGGGAGCCGGAACATACATCTCCTGGCAAAACAGAAGGAAAAAACCCTGCGCTGGCAGCGTACGAGGGCAGCGAATATACGGCTGGTGCAGTGCAGCCTCCGGTCACAAAGGCAGGAACCGCTTCAGAAGCAGATCGTAAAGCGGGATATGCCCAGGGAGAACGAAGGATATCGGATGCAGGTATCTGCCTGATTAAACAGTTTGAGGGCTGCCGTCTGGAGGCGTACCGCTGCGCGGCAGGGGCCCCACCATTGGATATGGGCATACGGCCGGCGTGGCCATGGGATGAAGATTACCCAGGCACAGGCAGAGGCATATTTGAGGGAGGACCTAAGGGCCTTTGAGAAGGCTGTAAATAAGGTGCTGGAGTGCAGCGTAACCCAAAACCAGTTTGACGCCCTGGTAAGCTTTGCCTATAATCTGGGGGCAGGCGCTCTCAGGAACAGTACGCTCTTGAAGCGTCTGCACGCAGGTGATGTGAAAGGGGCAGCGGATGAATTTCCTAAATGGAACAAAGCGGCAGGAAAGGTACCGGAGGGACTTACCAGACGGCGGATGATGGAACGGCAGTATTTTTATCCTGACAGGGGACAGAAGGACGGCCATTCGTGTGGCCGCAGAGAAATGACAATGAAAGTTTATAAGGGTATGAAAAGAAAGGGCAGAGGTGAGATTCTCTGCCCTTTCAATGTGCTTCGGGCAGTCTTTTCACTGTCGCTTTTCCATCATCCGCCTCCCCTTTCCGCGCGCGCATGGCCTGGATGCCCGCGGAAATAGTCGGACAAATCATGCCTGTAGCTGCGGGAGCAGCAGCACGAAATTCCGCCTGTAAAGGAAAGGATGCCCGGATTTGGTTCAAAGGACCGGACATTTGACAGATTGGCAATGGTGGACGCCCGGACCTGACGAAAAGGCGGCCCCAGCTTTTCAGACAATTCTTTTATACCGGAACGGAACGCATATACCCGTCTGAGCAGTGTATATTGCACATATGAGTCCCTTTTACGGTTTCTATATAATAAATACTGGAAAGGGGAAGCCGGGCTTCCTGTTTGCTGCCGTGCACGATTAGAAATCCGTCCGCTGAATTCACACGGCGGTTCAGGCAGGTCAGGATATTCAGGCAGGAGCGCTCTAAGTTGTCATGGACAGGATGGATATAACCTGCAATGCCGCGCACGGAGTGGCTGTTGACCAGGCGGGCCGCGGTGCTGTAATCACTGCTCACCACGCAGACCATGATTTGACTGCTGTATGTTGTAAGCCTGTCCAGGACATCTGTCCAGTCAGGACGGCTGTCGCTGTCAAAGAACATGAGCCACAGCTGCCCGGAAGAGCCGGCCGCTTCCCTGAGGAGTTCTTCCGGCGCCAGGCTTCTGAAGGCATATAGCTCCATGTCTCTCAGATGCCGGCCGGAGATGGCCGAGTCCGCGGCTGCGTAAGTTGTCTGAAAAGCTGATTATGTTCAGTTGATATAACAATATTCAAACCAGATTCCTCCTTTGTTCCGGGTAAAAGCAATTATTAGGTGGTTACAAGATTCATCCGATATACAGAACATATGTTCGATTAAAACGGATAGGAAGGGCCGTCAAGAGCCAACAGGTATGTGTATAGGTACCTGAATGTCAGCGCGGGC
>ENA-OQIC01001012-OQIC01001012.1-human-gut-metagenome-genome-assembly--contig:-NODE-1012-length-10667-cov-1.740133_pt1 | contig 10667 bp, 11 predicted proteins | sample MGYA00242572_ERZ504736 | MGnify/ENA primary metagenome ERZ504736 (study PRJEB26092, sample SAMD00036201) | human gut metagenome | host: Homo sapiens | study: EMG produced TPA metagenomics assembly of... | reverse complement strand
GCCGTGTTCATCCCTGGGGCTGTCCACACGGTTTACAAAATAATTGTCCACTTCAATAGGATGCGGCTTAAGCCCGAGCGCCTCCAGCTGTATGGACAGGCGATGGGAAAACGTGGTCTTTCCAGAAGAGGAGGGGCCGGCAATCATAACAAACTTGGCCGTCTTTTTTTGAGCAATCCTGGCGGCGATCTCTGCGATCTTCTTTTCCTGAAGCGCCTCCTGAATCAGGATCAGGTGGGCCATGCCTTTGCAGGCAATGGTGTCATTTAAGGCTCCCAACAGTCTCCAGATCCGCCTGCCTTCCCCACCTTGAGGACTCCGCCAGTGTGGCAAACAGCTTATCCTGAGCACAAAGGGCGGGATCTCCCTGGGAGCCGTCATAGTTGGAAGCAAAAGCACAACCCATACTGGTAGAGCTTTAAGTCAAAATATTTCAGGTACTTTGTATTGGGCACCATATAGCCATAATAGTAATCCTCAAACCCATCAATGCTGTAAATATTCACCCTGGACACCCGGCGGTAGCGAAACAGTCTCTCCTTGTCATACATCCGGTGACGGTGAAACAGTTCCACTGCATCGTCGGTGGATACACTGCGTTTTTCAATGGGAAGTTCCTGATCTACATACTCCCTCATCTTCGCCTTTACGCGGTCCAGGAACGGCTGGTCTATGGAAACGCTGCCTCTGGCCTCCACAAAGAAGCCCTTTCCCACAGAAAAATCCACCACTGCCTTTTCGATCTGTTCCGGGCCGGCTGCCGCATAAAGGGCTTTCAACAGCAGCAGTGTAGCGCTGCGCTGATAGGCAGACATACCTGGTTTCTCCTCTGCAGTGATAAAATGTACATTTCCGCTCCGGACGGTCTTGTGAAGTTCCTGCAGCTTTCCGTTTATCTGAACAAGAAGAATGTCATTTTCATACTGCTCCTGGTACTGCGCTGCAACCTGCGCCCAGGTTGTACCCTGAGGAAATTCTTTTGTTTCAGTTCCTATCGTTACCTGCACCATCTGATTTACCTCCCTGATCAATCTGAAAAAACGGAGCATGGATTGCTTATAAAAGCGCCGCAGGCATGCGGGAGGCGCCTGGATAATGGTTATCCAGTCTCCCAGACGTTCCTGCAAAGCCTCTGCCATAAGGTGAGCGCTGGAATGCCAGAACGCATGTTTACCTTCCTCGTCTTCCCACTTCAAAAGTTTCACCGTAGCGTCGTCGTTGATAGGACGGCTTAAGTCCCAAACCTCCCCATTCACGCTTGCGGCTAGGACTTCCTGTGCCAAACGAGAACTAATGCTTTCCGCTATCTGCATAGCAGTCGTTCCCTTTGCATATTCTCTTACGGAATTGTCCGGAAATGTAATCTTTATCATATTCTATTCTCTAAAATTCTTTATATTCAGCCCACAAAGTTAATATTTCTTTTCTATCAGCGAAACATTTAACTCGAATAATTTGCGTTATCACCGGCTTGTCATTCGCTTGATGATACTATAGGCGTTGTAGATACCCAATTCCCCTGCCTTGCTCAAGTCGGCGATGCCCCGGTTCACGTCACCTTGCGACAGACGGGCTAACCCACGGTTGTAGTAAGCTCGGCAAATTCAGGGTCCCGCTCGATCGCCTCGTTGTAATCAACGATAGCGGCACGGAAATCACGCTGGGCGCAACGCAGATTCGCACGGTTAAAGTAAGCGTACACAAAACCCGGGTTCAGCTTGATCACCATATCGTAATCCCTCATGATCTGCTCATGCTCATAGGCTCGCTTATTATCCTTCAGCATAGCGCTACGGAGGTCCACCGAGGTGTTGGCGTTTACCTGCGACTGTGCGGACTTACCAATATTCAAGTTCATTCCCGAGCCACTCAAGTCGTACGTATCCTTGCTAGCCTGCTGGGATTGGGTGTACATCAATTGCTTATAACGTTCCACGGCACGATTGAAATAAGCCATCGTGAACGACGGGTCTCGCTCGATCGCTTCCGAGAAATTCTTGATCGCCTCCGAGAAATCCTGCACCAACATGAAGTCCATCGCACGGCCAAAATAAGCGTTAGCGTTGTTCGGATCACGCTCGATCTCCGCCGAATACTCGTCGATGGAGGCGAAATGCACGGCGATTTGGTCCTCAGTCAAAGCGGCCTCCTCGTTCGTGATACGCAATTTACGCTTCAAGACCATCTGGCCATTGTAATCCTCCACCATCTTGTCGTAATAAACAAGTTTCTTTACGGGATCCGCCTTCTCGTAATAGGTCAAGACAAACTGGTTCCAGATCCACATGGACATTCCGGTCTTGTACACGCCCACGGACCTCACTTTGGTATTTACTTTTACGCTCCTGCTCCTTATCGTATACCACCAAGCGGTTGAACTTATTGATATTCTTATCGGATTGCTCACGAGTATTCTCCTCCGAATCGTCCGTCTTGGCATCTCCGTTCACCGCTGTATTGGAGCCAGAAGACGATGTCTTCGGGAGCTGTCCGTTCTTGGCCTGCTCCTCCATCTTTATGGCTGCCCAATAATCACGATCTGCCCCCACGTTATCCCCCAGCTTACGCTTTGCTTCCGAACGGCTCACAAAGCCTGGCAGGAAAGTAGGATATTGCTTCAAGACCACGTCGTAATCCTGCACGGCCCCCCGGTAGTCGCCCGTCTCGAAACGGAGCAACGCACGGTTGTAATAAGCCATATAGTTATCTGGCTCTTGCTGGATAACGACATCGAAGTCCTCGATAGCCCGGTTATTATCCCCGACTTGGAACCGAAGCAAACCTCGGTTAAACCGTGCGATCAAGTTCCGGCTATCCATGCTGATCACCTGATCGTAATCGGCCATCGCACCTCTCAAGTCATTCATCTGATAACGAACTAGCCCCCGGTTAATATAATATCCGCTCTCACGGGTATCCAGACGTAGAGCCTCGTTCAAATCGGCCAAAGCGTCCTTGTAATCATCCATTTGATAATGAAGGATCGCACGATTGCCATACGCCGGCGCATAATAAGGATCCATCTCGATCGCCTTATTATAATCGGCCAAGGCTTTCAACGTATCCCCTTTCTCCAGATACATAGCGCCCCGTGTCATATAATTCATGGAATATTTCGGATGGGCGGTCATTAAATCATCGAATGTCTTCTCCGCCCCGTTGTAGTCTTTTTTCTGGATAAAAGCCACCGCCATATTCACCAGCATCTGCCGGTCCTCGGGTTTGAACTCAAGTCCTTTCTGGTAATCGTCGATCGCCTCGTCGTATTTCTCCTGACTTTGACGGGCGATGCCGCGAGCGTAATACGCTTGCGTTAAAAAAGGGTTCCGCTGAAGACATAAAGTACAGTCTTCCTCGGCCCCCTTAAAATCGTCCAGATTTATCTTCGCCACCGCACGATAGAAATAGGGTTCCGCCAACAAGGTTTGGATTTGATAACCTGATTGAAGTACTGAATGGAAAGAACATAATCCTCAAAATAAAGGGCGTTCCTACCAATGGCCAATACACGGTCCGTATTAATCTGCGCAAAAAGCGAAATCGTAAATATCTGTAATATCAAAAAGAGTGTTGCCTTCTTCATCCTATTAAAAATGATTGAGAGGCAAAATAAGTAAATTATCTTACTTAGACTCTATTTTTACCATTAAATGATTCTTCGTTATCTTATCACCTTCTTTTACATTGAGCTCGACAACGACTCCCGATATGGGAGCGACCACCCGGTTCTGCATTTTCATCGCCTCATGGATTAGCAGAAGTTGCCCGGCCTCCACAGCCTGTCCTTCCTCTACCATAATCTTGATAATCGTTCCGGGAAGATGAGAAACCACGTCACCAGCCGACGGCTTATGCCACATCGGTCGGTTCTTATACTTCGCTGTCAGCAACGTCTTATATTTACGTGCCGTCACCACAAAGTCTACATATTCTTCTTGCTGGTGTTTCTTTTCCATACTCTCATCAATTTAGAACGGAGGCAAACCATGCTTCTTGGCCGGTCTGTATTCCTCTTTTAGAATGGAAAGCTTCAGTGCGTGTAGCATAATGAACGGGTTTCTTTCGGTTCGATCACAGAGTCGATAAATCCCTTGGAAGCCGCCACGTACGGGTTCGCGAATTTCTCGATATATTCTTTCACCTTCTCCTGACGCATAGCGTTCTGATCTTCCGCCTCCATGATCTCCTTGCGGAATATGATGTTAGCTGCGCCTTCCGGACCCATAACAGCGATCTCCGCACTCGGCCAAGCGAACATGAAGTCAGCGCCCAAGTGACGGGAGTTCATAGCTATATAACCTCCACCGTACGCCTTGCGCAAGATAACCGTGATCTTAGGAACAGTAGCTTCCGAATACGCATACAGAACCTTAGCCCCATGACGAATCACACCCGCATGCTCTTGATCTACGCCCGGCAGATAACCCGGCATATCCTCCAACGTGATGATAGGAATATTGAATGAGTCGCAGAAACGGATGAAACGAGCGGCCTTGTCAGCGCTATCACAATCAAGCACGCCGGCCAAAACCATCGGTTGATTGGCAACGAAACCTACCGTTTCTCCTGCCATACGACCAAAACCGATCACAATATTAGCGGCCCACAACTCTTGAATCTCCAAGAAGTCCGAGTCATCGACGATACATCTGATAACGTCTCGCACATCATACGGTTGTTTCGGGTCCGCCGGAACTACTTGCTCGATATTCAGCATAGCGGACGGCTCTTTCGGCTCAACCACTTTCGCACGCTCCTGATTATTCCAAGGGATGAAGCTAACCAAACGTTTCACCTGATCGAAACATTCTTGCTCGCTCAAGGCATAGAAATGAGCGTTACCTGTAGTCTCCGCATGAACACGTGCGCCACCAAGGTCTTCCATAGAGATATCCTCACCCAGCACGGTCTTGATAACGTTCGGTCCCGTGATAAACATCTTAGAGATGTTCTCAACCACAAACACGAAGTCCGTCAACGCCGGAGAATAAACGGCACCACCGGCACAAGGACCGAGGATCAAGGAAATCTGAGGGATCACGCCCGAGGCGATCGTATTGCGATAGAATATTTCACCATAACCAGCCAAAGCACCAACACCTTCTTGGATACGCGCGCCACCCGAGTCATTGATTCCGATGATCGGGCATTTCATCTTCAACGCATGATCCATGATCTTGGTGATCTTACGAGCATGCTGCAAACCTAACGAACCACCGGCAACCGTAAAGTCCTGCGCATAGATGCAAACCGGGGCACCAAAGATCGTACCCGTACCGGTAACCACACCATCACCCGGCAGAACCTTCTTCTCCATACCGAAATCACGGCCATCGTGTTTCACGAACATGTCATACTCATGGAAAGAGTTCTTATCCAACAAAGCCAAGATACGCTCCCGGGCAGTAAGCTTACCCATCGCCACCTGCTTTTCGATAGCAGCCTCACCACCGCCCATCTCGATAACGGCTTTCTTTTCCCTGAGGGCCTCAATGTTTTTACTTAAATCTGTCATATTGATTATTTATAGATTTATTATTTACCAACGGCTTTTGCCCGGTAAGAGCAACGAACCGTCCCTTTAATAATACTATTTAATTTGCCTTTGTTCAATTGACGGCGAATAGCGGAGACATTGTCGATAAAGACATGCCCCGTCAGATGCTCGCACTCATGCTGCACAATACGGGCGGCGAAACCTTCCACCACTTCCTCGTGCTCCTCCCAATTCTCATCCCAATATCTCACACGAACCGTTTTCGAGCGAGACACTTTCTCGTGTATACCCGGCAGGCTCAAGCAGCCTTCCTCCATAGCTATTTCCTCCTCGCTACGTTCCAAGAACTCGGGATTAATCAACGCACGCTTGAAACCCTTGCATTCAGGGAAGTCATCTCCCATCACATCACCGTCTATAACCACCAAACGGATAGACAAGCCCACCTGAGGAGCGGCAAGTCCTACCCCATCGGCATTATACATCGTTTCAAACATATTGGCAACCAACTGTTTCAAGTCGGGATAATCTTTAGGTACATCCTCAGCCTCTTTTCTTAGTACGGGCTGACCATATAAAAATACGGGTAAAATCATAAGTTATAACTGATATTTTTTACTTTCTAAATAAGCTTGCAAAATAATAACGGCGCTAATCTCATCGACCAATCCTTTATCTTGCCGTTTCTTTTTCTTTAAACCGCCTTCCAACATGGCTTATGAGCTAAGACCGACGTGAACCGCTCGTCGTAATAAGTTACCGGGATACTTGGTATCGTCCTTTTCAGATGGGTCACGAACGCCTCCACATACTTCATGTTCTCAGAAGGCTCATTGTTCATTTGCTTCGGAAGCCCGACCACAAATAAATCCACCGGTTCCCGCGATATGTAATCCGACAGGTATTTCACAACCTCTCCACTTGGGACTGTCGCCACGCCGTTAGCGATCATTTGTAAATATCCGTAGCGGCTATCCCCGTACGTTTCCGGCCGTAATCTATTGCAATTATTCTTCCCATCGAGCGCGAATATAGCATAAATATAAATACAGATTACACAAATCCGCAAAAAGTGTGCAACAAATCGGATTAATACGCATTCTTCTCTCCCTTGAACATATTCAGTACCGTAACCACAATAATCTTTAAATCAAGGAAAAACGTCCAATTCTCTATATACCACACATCTCTCTTCACACGTCCTTCCATCTGCTCCAGCGTCTTGGTCTCACCCCGGTAACCGGTGACTTGCGCCCACCCCGTTACTCCCGGTTTCACCAAATGCCGCACCATATACTTATCGATCAACGCCGAGTACTGCTCGGTATGCTTCAACATATGCGGACGAGGGCCTACCACGGACATATCGCCCAGCAAGACGTTCACGAACTGAGGGAACTCATCCAGATTCGTCCGGCGCAAGAAATCGCCGATCCGGGTCTTCCGAGGATCGTTCTTAACGGCCTGCAAGGTATCAGCCTGCGCATTCACCTTCATCGTACGAAATTTGAAACATTCGAAGTCATGCCCATACAATCCCGTACGTTTCTGCTTAAACAAGATCGGGCCGGGTGAGCTTAACTTGATCATTATACCGACCACGATGTACAGGATCGGATAAATCGTGAGCAAAATCACCAAAGAGAAAAATATATCGAACGTCCGTTTCAAGAACCGGTTATAGGCGGATTGCAAAGGCTCCCGGCGGACCGTCAGCAATGGGATCGATTCCATCACCTCCATCACCATACTCTTCTTTACATCCCGGTAAAACTCGGGCACGATATAGAAACGCACCATCTTCTTCTCGGCGAAATTCAGAAGCCGTACGATCTTTCCGTTGTTCGTACCCGGCAAGGTACAATAAATCTCATCGATATCATGCTCCAGCACATACGCTTCCACCTCACTCGTCTTACCCAAATAATTAGGTAAAACGTCTTTCAACGAGTCATTGTCATCAAAGAACCCCTTTACACTAAACCCATAGCTCAAATCATCTTTCATAACTTGGTAAAGCTCCATACCATTCTTTCCCGCACCCACAATCACCACCTTCTTAAAGTTATAGCCTTTTCGCCTATAAAACTTTAAGGATAAGCGCACAAAAACCCGCCAAAGCGAAAACAAGATGATAGAAACCCCGTAATAGACCAAGAGGAAGGTAGCCAGAATATCCCCTACATTCAAGAAGATCAAGCAAGTAGCGAATAAAAAGATAAGTACGGTAACCAATCCGAACGCCCGTTGCACAATCTTGTCGATAAACACGACCGCCTGATGCAATTGAATCGGGATAAAATATAAAGAGAAGAAATAACAGAAATTCAATAACAAAATAACCTCTCTCAAATTATAGGATATCGCTTCCGTGTATTTCGGGCCAAGCAGATGAAAAACGGCCATAAACAAGAGATTCAATACGATCAAATCTCCTACACCAATCAGCCATTGGATTAAATAACCATGTTTTTTGTTCAATATCATAGCAATTCGATAAATTCTCACAAAAGTAAGTATTTTTCGGCGCAAAAAAAAGGCCGCACTTAGAAGTACGGCCTTTTTAAAGTATTAATTCGTAAATTAATTATTAGCGCTCATAATTACTACACGGTTCCAGCTATTTTCGCCATAAGGTTGTTCGTCCGAACCTCTCCACTCGATAGTGATCTGGCTAGAAGAGATACCGTATTTATCGATAAGTTCCTTAGCGACCGCTCTAGCACGTTTCTCAGAAAGACCCATGTTATAATCAGAAGTACCCGTCTTCTTGTCAGCGTAACCAACTACCTTGATCGGAGCGTTGTTGTTCTTCATGAACTCAGCTGTGTTATAGATATTGATCTGCTGGTTCTTGTCGATCTTAGCGCTGTTGATGCGGAAATAAACCACATTGTCAACGTAGTTATTTACAACTTCAGTAACTGTCTCTTGGCACTCAGGCAAGAAACCGGACGTTTGCTCAACTCATCGTTAGCAGCACGCAAAGAGTTGATCTGGCCGTTCAAGTCGTTCAACAAAGCGTAATCCATCGGCTCCAATACCTCGAAGTCTGTCTTACCCAATTTGAATGTCAAACCAGCGCTCAACTGAACGATACCATCTGTCAGGTGATTCATCTCGACACGGTTAAACTGCTCGTTCAACAAAGAACCTTGGATCTCAACATTCAAATCAACACGTTTGCTCAAACGGAAAGCGGTTAAGATACCAGCGTTCAACGTAGGAGACTCCGTTCTTGGACGATCATAAGACTCTGTAGTCTTGAAACGCTGCGCATAACCAAAACCGACCCAAGGAATCAAGCGGAACACTTTAGATTCTCTGTAAGGAGCCCAGAAGTTAGTAACATCCCACAACAAATCTACGTGAGCGGCTACATATTTATTATGTTGCATAAACTGTGCGCCATCACCTTCAAAACCGTGGATAATACCACCATTTAACTGGGTACGGAATCCTAAATACGGATTAAACCACTTACCAAAAGATACTTGTGGAGCGAAGTTTAAACGATTCTTGAAATCAGCCTCTCCATTTTGGTCTCCTAACAATACGCTGGCTCCACCCGCAATTGAAATAAACCAATTGTCGCGAGCTTTATTCTTCTTGAAATTAGTCTTATAACCAGCCTCATTGCTGAACCCCACCTGCGGTTGATATTCCTGTGCTGCCACAGAGAATACAAAACCTGATAACAAAGCTAAAAGTAAAACCTTAGTCTTCATATTTTCAACATTTTAATTAAACAATCAATTACCTAATATCTTAAAATTGGCACAAAATTAACTCTTTTTGTAATTACAACAAATAAAATCTTCAAATTGTTTCGAACTCACTCGAAATAGTTCAAAATTTTATAGCCCCCTCTTTCAGATAAGACTCCTTCTTCATTAGTTTTATATCGTTCTTCATCATATCCTCAATTAAAGCCGCTAATGAATACTCCGGTTCCCACCCTAAACGAGTACGTGCCTTCGTAGCGTCACCGATCAGCAACTCTACTTCCGTAGGGCGGAAATACTGCGGATCTACTCCTACAACTTCCTCACCCACACGTTTCTTAAAGTTTTCCAGATAGGCATCACCAACCTTCTTGACGAACAATCCCTCGTCTATCGACTCTAAGATAGCGACCTCGTCTATCCCTTCTCCTTTAAAGCGGATTCCCACGCCAATTTCCTCAAAAGCCATACGGATAAAGTCCCGAATCGTGGTAGTAATCCCGGTAGCTATGACATAATCCGAGGGTTCATCTTGTTGCAAAATAGCGTACATGCACGCACGTATCTTTGCGTGTCCCCAATCCCGTTTGGAGGAAAGATTACCCATATAAACCTTTTTTGCATACCCAAAACGATACGTGAAACCGCCCGGGTTACCTTACGGGTCACGAATGTTTCTCCCCTTAATGGAGACTCGTGATTAAACAAGATGCCATTGGAAGCGTGCATATGATAGGCTTCCCTGTAATTCACCGTAATCCAGTAACCGTATAGTTTCGCTACGGCATAAGGGCTTCTCGGATAGAAAGGAGTAGTCTCCCTCTGCGGCACCTCTTGCACCAAGCCATACAACTCAGATGTAGATGCCTGATAAATACGTGTCTTCGGGATCAAGTTCAGCAAGCGGACCGCCTCTAGGATACGCAATACGCCCAAACCATCCGCATTCGCCGTATATTCGGGAGTGTCGAAACTTACTTTTACATGGCTCATGGCGGCCAGATTATAGATCTCATCCGGTTGAACCTCGCCAATGATACGTGTAAGATTCAAACTATCCGTTAAATCGCCATAATGCAGAATCAAATTACGGTTTTCCACATGCGGGTCTTGATACAAATGATCGATACGGTCCGTATTGAACATGGAAGAACGACGCTTGATACCATGTACCGTATATCCTTTCTTAATCAAGAACTCAGTAAGATAAGCCCCATCCTGTCCCGTAATACCCGTTATTAACGCTACTTTGCCCATTTCTCTAATTTTCAATTTTCAATTCTCAATTTTCAATTCCCAAGTACCATTCATAGAGTCGCTTCACGCCCTCCTCGATCTCGATCGTATGGCGCCAACCCAAGGCATGCAACTTGCTTACATCCGTCAGCTTACGAAGCGTACCGTCCGGCTTGGACGAGTTAAACCTCAACTCGCCCTCGAACCCG
>ENA-OQIC01001011-OQIC01001011.1-human-gut-metagenome-genome-assembly--contig:-NODE-1011-length-10671-cov-1.512993_pt1 | contig 10671 bp, 16 predicted proteins | sample MGYA00242572_ERZ504736 | MGnify/ENA primary metagenome ERZ504736 (study PRJEB26092, sample SAMD00036201) | human gut metagenome | host: Homo sapiens | study: EMG produced TPA metagenomics assembly of... | reverse complement strand
GATACTTTCTCCTATAGGATACCACCAGACAGTACGCTCCCAAAAATAACGCAAGCATAACCCCCGGCAGCATACCTCCCATAAACAGTGCTCCTACGGAAGCGCCTGTAAGGGACGAGTACAGCAGCATGGTCATACTGGGAGGAAAGATGGGTCCAATTGTAGCGGATGCTGCTGTTATGGCACAGCTGAAACCATCGTCGTACCCCTGGCGCTTCATCTCTGCTATTTCCATGATACCAACGCCGGAAGCATCCGCCATGCTGAGCCTGTCATTCCTGAAAAGATAAGAGATACCAGAACATTAACCTGAGCCATGCCGCCCCGCATCCTTCCCACGATACCATCTGAAAAGCGGAAAATCATATCAGATATCTTACCTGTATTCATTACATTTGCCGTAAATACAAACAACGGAATGGCTATGATGACATAATTATTCCAATATGCCTCACATATGCAGTTAGGTATCACCCCCATATTCCCTCCTGTAGCCAGCATATATATGACGCCTACAGAAAGCATACCTAACGCAATGGGCATACCTGTAAGGAATATCATGGCAAAAGCCGCTAAAAACACAACAATTCCTATATTCATACTATCTTTCCCCCTCTCTACCCTGATTGCCCCCGCTTCTGCCGGAACCACCCTCTTATATCCCTGTACACATCCGCGAAGGAATAACACATCACACCAAAAACAAGGATTATGATTGGAAAGAAGTAAAATTTAACCGGAATTTTTAAGGATGGACTAACGGTTCTGTATTTTACAATATATTGAACTGTGGGCTTCATCAAAATTCCATATGTGACGCCCATGAGCAAATTGCGAAAAATCCTTAACCACCTCTGACCGTCTTGCGGCAGTAAATCATATATCATAGTGAAATTTACATGTTTATTCAGCCTGCGCACATAACATGCTCCTAACAGAACAGTCCATATGTAAGTCGCTACCTGTACCTCCGTCCCCCACGCCGGGGGACGGTTCAGTATATACCTGGAGAAAACAGAATACACAAATGCCAGGAAAAGAGCTGAAAATGTAATAACCGGAATAAAAACTTCCACAAAATCCCTTATTCTTAGAAATAACCATTTAATCTTCGCTCTCATTGCATGCCTCCTCTCATCCTGGCGGCCTATTTGATTATCTCGTTAAAAATATCCATGTTCCAGTTTTTCTCGTTGTCCGGATTGGAAAGATAGTATTTGAATGCGTACTCCTTAAATGCATCCTTATCTGGTTCCTGCAGATTAATCCCATACTTTTCTACACATTCATCCAATATTTTCGCTTCCTCAGCCATCACATCCTGGTTATTCTGTTCAACAGCCTCCCTTATAACCTGCCGTTCAACAGTTCCTGCTGCTCTGGAGTCATATTCTCCCATTTATCACCATTAACACACACCAGATTGGCTGTTATCATATGGTCTGTCATGACAATGCTCTTTGACACCTCCTGCATAGCATTTGCATACGAAGACAGAATGATATTCTCCTGGGCATCCACAGTACCTGTCTGCATGGCAAGATATGTCTCGCTGCTGTCAAGGGGCGTGGGCTCCGCGCCGATTGCCGTCCCCATGTCAAGGAATGACGCTGAGTTTGGCATACGGATTTTTACTCCTTTTAAATCCTCAGGGGTCTGTACTGTAAGTGAGCCGTCTGAAAGCCATACATCACGTCTTCCCAGGTAAAACGGGGCGATTACTTTAACGTGAAATTCATCCCAAATCTGATCCTGCACCCATTTTCCAACCTCCCCCTGCGTGTCCAATACCTGCATCATATCGTCCACGTCATCATATAGGAACGCAATATCAAACATATTTGCCCACAGCGCTCCATTGTCATAGAAATATCCCAGCTGAATGAATCCTATATCAATATTTCCATCCAGGAGAGCCCCCAACTCTGCACTGGACTTAAAAGGGTGGCGCTGTCATAATGTTCAAACTGAAAGTTTCCCCCGCCCTTTTGTTCTGATACCTCGGATATCCTGGACTGCAGAAGCTGTCGATGCTCCGGGCAGCTGGGAAGTGGATGTAATCAGCTTGACCGCATCTTTGCCAGCCGTATCCCCGGCAGAAGTGTCTGTTGTCTGTGTCCCGGATGTCTGGTTTTCGTCCACCTGGGCTGCAGATGTCTGGCTCCCCGCTGCCGACTCCTTTTTCCCGGAACTGCATGCCGCCAGAGAGACTGTTATGAGTGCTGCTATTGCCAGAACAGATAACCTATTTTTATTTATCATATAGTAACCCTTCCCCTCTTAATTTTTTAAGAATTAGCTTTTATTATCTCAATATGTTCTCTTGCCCGTTTCTCGATCTCTTTATAATCTTTCTTCTCAATCAGTCATTGGTCAGAAAGGCCCTTGTCCCAAATGCCTTTATCCCTGCCTTAAGGAATTGCGGAATCGTATCAAGACTTACATTGCAGGTACCTGCATGGGGATATGCCCCAATGGTCCCATAAGGTACTTCACATGGTTTATATCGTCTACTATATACAGCTTCACTATATCTGCTCCGCAGTCCCTGGCGTGAACAATCTCTGTGGGAGTCATGGCACCAGGTATGGATACCATATCTAATTCCTTTGTGCGCTTGATAACCGCATCGTTTGAGTTTGGCGATACGATGTAACCAGCTCCCAGACGGCAGGCCAGTTCCACCTGGTCCACAGTCAGGACAGTTCCCGCGCCCATACACACCCGGTCACCCACAGCAGCCTTTACGGCCATCATCTGTTCCTCAAAATATGCCTCAGGATCATCCTTGCAGTGATTGTAGGTAATTTCGATAAACTTAACTCCCCCATCAGCCAGGCTCTGGCCACATCTGCGGCATCTTCCGTGGGAACCCCCCGGAAAATTACGATTAACTTTTCCTTTTCAATTCCTGCAAGTACTTCATTTCCACCCATGTCAAATTCCTCCTGTTATATTTTTATTGTCAAAAACGTACAATAACGGCATGATTTATTATGCACTTTTTTTATTCTCCCCTCCTATACGGAGAGGGGGTTTTCTTTTATTTTGACATATTGTATATTTTTGATATTTATAGTATACTTTAACATAAGCATAATTACTAATTCTTTTTTCCGGATTCTATTATCGAGAAAAACGATAATTTTCAGAGAGGTGTTGTAAATGAATACACGGCAATTAGAATATATTCTTGCCATCGCGGAAGAAAAAAATATTCTCCGGGCTTCGGAGAAACTTTTTATATCCCAATCTACACTGAGCCAGACACTGATTAATTTAGAAAAAGAGCTGGGCACGCCGCTCTTTATTCGTAATCAGAGAGAGCTTGCCATAACCGAGGCAGGCCAGTATTACATTGAGGCGGCCAGAGATATTATGCATATAAAAGAACAGGCATATGATAGGATACGCAGTATCTCTGTTACGGGTAAAGAACGTTACCGCGTGGGGATATCTTCCCAGGAAGGAATGGAACGTTTTTTGACTGCCTCCGGTCTTTTTCAGAAAAAATACCCTGGTGTGGAACTATATGCCACAGATGAAAGTACCAAAAATCTTCTGAAAAAATTAAACATGGGGCAGCTTGCTTTAATTATTACCTCCCTGGATTCCCTGCAAAAAATCACCCTTCCTTATAAAGTACTCAACCGTGAAGAAATCCTTCTATTGGTTCCCAGGACTCTTCCATACAAAATATGGGGCGAAAACCGCGTCTTAAGTGGGAGCTGCTTAAAAACGAACATTTTATTCTATCCAAGCAAAACTCAACCATGCGCAGTATTACGGACCATATATTCAAACAGCTGGGGGTTAACCCTGATATTGTATGTGAACTGGACAATACCTCAGCCACCATACATATGGTAGCTGAGGGTACCGGTCTTGCCTTTTTGCCCAGTGGTCTTAAAGTTGAGAATGAACAGATCCGTTATGTATCCCTGACACCTAAAGTCTATCGGTATCAGGTAGTTATCTACAGGAGGAAATGTCCCAGAACCCCAAGATGACTGATTTATTGATCTGCTCTGAATTGATCTGTTTCGTCACTTTTTTCTAAAACACGCTCTCGCATTTTCAACAAATTCCGCGTTATTAATTTAACTTTTATTGACTATTTTGCCCATATTTGTTAGGTTAGTCTTTATGGATACACATTATTTCAGAAAACGGACATAAGGAGAATAAAGCATGGAAATCACCAGCCAACTGACCGCCGAGGAAAAGAGGGCTATCATCCGGGACAACGGAGGGGACAAGGAACACCTTCTGGCTATCCTCTATGAGCTGCAAAACGCCTCAGGCTACAACTACATTGATGAGGAAACTGCTGCATTGGTGGCAGAGGAAGTGGGAATGAATCCCACACGGGTATATGACATCATAACATTTTATGCCATGTTAAAGACAGAACCAAAGGCCAGGTACGTGCTGAAGGTATGCAACAGCACTCCATGCCATTTCTCCCGTTCTGAGGAAATCGCACAGATTCTGAAGGAGGAGCTGGGTGTGGGCATAGGCGAAACCACAGAGGACGGCGTCTTTGCCTACCACTATATCCCCTGTGTGGGAGCCTGCGACATAGGGCCTGTCATCAAGGTTAAGGACACGGTATACGGGAATCTGGACCGCCGGAAAATACGTCAGCTTCTGGCTGACTTAAGGTCCGGTAAACGCAATCAATAATTGGGGGAGAACACTTACATGGAAATACAAGAATCTGTTTTATTAAGACGCGTGGGCAGAATGGACCCTGTATCTGTCCCTGAGTTTGAAGCTCTGGAGGATTTTCAGGCATACGCAAGGCTCTGTCCATGGAAAAGAAGAAATCCTGGAAGAAATCAGCCGCTCCAACCTAAAGGGCAGGGGCGGCGCCGGTTATCCTGCCGGGCGGAAATGGAAAAGCTTATACAGGATCGAAGGGGATACAAAGTATATTGTATGCAATGCGGACGAAGGAGAGCCCGGCACCTTTAGGGACCGGGTGCTGCTGGAAGAAACGCCCCTGAGCGTCATAGAAGGCATGCTCATTGCGGGATATGTATTCGGCTCTAAACAGGGTTATATCTACATACGCGGAGAGTACCGCAGGATACAGAAAATTTTTGAGACAGCCCTTGAAAATGCAGAGGATGCGGGATACCTGGGAAAAGATATCCTGGGAGTTCCGGGCTTTGATTACAGCATCACCGTGGTTTCCGGAGGAGGAGCCTATGTATGCGGCGAGAATTCCGCCATGCTCAACTCCATTGAAGGGAAAACAGGGCGTCCCAGAATCAAACCGCCTCATCTGCCGAAGTAGGTCTGTACGGCAAACCCACCCTGGTCAACAATGTGGAAACGCTGTGCTGCGTGCCCATCATCCTTGAGGAGGGCAGCCAGAAGTTCCTTTCTTACGGCACAACTGAAAGCGGCGGCACCAAACTGGTATCCATAAGCGGTCATGTCAAAAACAGAGGCGTGTTTGAGGTGGGCCTTGGCATTTCCCTGCGCCAGCTGATAATGGATGAGAAATACGGCGGGGGCACGTCTACAGGCAGAAAACCCGGATTTTTCCACATGGGCGGCCAGTCCGGCCCCATCGGCTTTCCCGAACAGCTGGATACACCCTATACATATGAGACCCTGGCTCCTAAGGGGCTGGCAGTGGGTTCCGGCGCCATTGTGGTCCTGGACGACAGTGTCTGTATCGTGGAATATATACAGAAGGTCTTTGAATTCTTTGTCCATGAGCCTGCGGAAAATGCACTCCCTGCCGTCTGGGCACGACCCGTATTCTGGAACTCCTCACGGATTTCGTGGAAGGCAGGGCTAAGGACGGGGATGTGGAGCGCCTGGAATACATGGCCCGGCAGGTGTCCCAGCTTTCGGCCTGCGGCCTGGGCCAGTCTGTGAATGTTGCCCTGATGTCTGCCCTCCGCCACCGCAGAGGCGACTTTGAAGCACATATAAACGGAGGCGCCTGTCCTGCGGGAGCCTGCGCATGTCATGAAAACGGGAGGAATAAAGCATGTCTCACCATATAGATCCGGATACCAGGATACATATTGAAATTGACCATATACCATGCGAGGTGGCGCCGGAGACCACCATACTTTCAGCTGCCGCCGGGCTGGGAATCCAGATACCCACCTTGTGCTATATGAAAGAACTGGCTCCTGACGGCTCCTGCCGCATGTGCGTGGTGGAAGTAGACGGCGGGCGGAAAAAAGGGCTTGTCACTGCCTGTTCCGAGCACTGCACTGAAGGCATGGTCATTTCCACCCGCTCAGAAAAGGTGATGGAAGCCAGGCGCTTTGTCCTGGACCTCCTTATGAGCAACCACCGGGAGCACTGCTTCTCCTGCCCTCAGAACGGCTCCTGCAAGCTTCAGGATTACTGTATGGAGTACGGCGTGGAGTATACCAGCTATGACAGTGGAAAGCGGGTAAACGCCCCAAAGGATACGTCCAATCCATTCTTTGAATACAATCCGGAGCTCTGCATCATGTGCCGGCGCTGCGTACGGATATGCGAAGAGCTGCAGTGCAGAAACGTAATCAGCCTGAAGGACCGCAGCTTTGATACCATCATCACCACTGCCTACGGCAGGCCCTGGTCTGAGACCACCTGTGAATCCTGCGGAAACTGCGTTTCCCACTGTCCCACAGGAGCCCTGTCAGCCAAGGACCACAAAAAGTACCGCAGCTGGGAGGTCAGGAAGGTCAGGACCACATGCCCCCACTGCGCCACCGGCTGCCAGATGGATCTGCTGGTCAGGGACAACCGCATCGTGGGCGCAGAACCGGCTGACGGGCCGTCCAACCACAATCTGCTGTGTGTAAAGGGCAAATTCGGTTCCTACAAATTCGTGGGTTCCGGCGACCGTCTGACCCATCCCCTCATACGAAGGAACGGGCAGCTTGAACAGGCATCCTGGGATGAAGCCCTGGATTACATGGCAGAACAGTTCAGGGAAATCCAGAAAAAGTACGGCAATGACGCTATCGCCGGTTTCTCCTGTTCAAGAGCACCCAACGAGGACAATTTCGTGTTCCAGAAAATGATGCGCGCTGCCTTTCGCACCAACAACGTGGATAACTGCGCCCGTATCTGCCACTCTGCCTCTGTGACCGGTCTTGCCATGACCCTTGGTTCCGGCGCCATGACCAATCCCATTGCGGATATTACAGGGGATGTGGATGTGATTCTCCTTGTAGGCTCCAATCCAACCGAAGCCCATCCCGTAGCAGGCACTCAGATACGCCGCGCAGTCAGGCGGGGCACCAAACTGATTGTGGTGGATCCCAGGAAAATTGACCTGACAAATGACGCGGCCCTGCACCTGCAGATAAAGCCGGGCACTAATGTGGCCTTTGCCAACGGTATGATGCACATTATATTAAAGGAAGGCCTGGCTGATATGGATTTCATATCCTCCCGGACAGAAGGCTTTGAAATCCTGGAACAGATTTTAGAGGATTATCCCCCTGAGAAGGTGGCCCAAATCTGCCACATCCGTCAGGAGGACCTGATACAGGCTGCCCGGATGTACGCAGGCGCCCGCAAGGCGCCCATCATATACTGTCTGGGCGTAACAGAGCATTCCACCGGCACAGAAGGCGTCATGAGCTTTCCAACCTGGCATGATGACCGGTAAACTGGGCAGGCCAGGCTGCGGCATCAACCCGCTGCGGGGCCAGAACAATGTACAGGCGCCTGCGATATGGGATGCCTGCCAACAGATTTCCCCGGCTACCAGAAGGTGGCCAACCCGGACGTCATCCACAAATTCCAGACAGCGTGGAGCGTGGAATTAAATACCAGGCCCGGCCTTACCTCCACCGAGGTTTTCCCGGCAGCCATAAAGGGCAGCATAAAGGGACTGTATATCTTTGGCGAGGACCCAATCGTGACTGACCCGGACACGGGACATATTGAAAAAGCATTAAAGAGCCTGGATTTCCTGGTGGTGCAGGAACTTTTCATGACAGAGACAGCTGCCTACGCTGACGTGGTTCTTCCGGGCGTCAGCTATGCTGAAAAGGAAGGCACCTTCACCAACACGGAGCGCCGTCTCCAGCGGGTCCGCAAGGCTGTTGAACCAGCGGGGCTGGCAAGGGATGACATACAGATATTCTGCGACGTTATGGGCAGGATGGGATATCCCTGCCATTATGACAGCGCAGCCCAGGTCATGGATGAGATAGCCTGCGTAACCCCGTCCTACGGCGGAATCAGCCACGCCAGGCTGGATGCGGGTGAGAGCCTGCAGTGGCCCTGTCCCTCCAAAGATCATCCGGGTACGCCCATTCTCCATGCGGGCAGATTCTCCAGAGGGCTTGGATATTTCTATCCCGCTGTTTACAAGGAATCCAGGGAGCTTCCGGATGAGGAGTACCCAATCCTGCTGACCACAGGGCGCATGCTCTACCACTATAACACCCGTGCCATGACAAAACGGACCGAGGGCCTGAATGAAATCTGCAGCGAATCCTATATCGAGGTCAACGAGGAGGATGCTAAGGTCCTTGGCATCAGCCATGGAGACAAAGTACTTGTGTCCTCCAGACGCGGCCGGATTACCAGCACCGCGCGGGTGGGACAGAAAGTCAGCCCGCAGGAGGCCTTCATGACCTTCCACTTCGCGGACGGCAATGTGAACCGGATTACCAACGCTGCGCTGGACGACCTGGCGAGAATCCCAGAATATAAAGCCTGCGCAATCCGAATCCAAAAAGCGTGATGGAAAGGAATATAAAACATGATGGAATTCACGAAACAGTATCCTGTCATACGGTATGAAGACGGCAGGGAAACGCCTTCCATGGACGAAGTGCTGGCGGAATGTTCCCTAAACGTCCATATCAACGGCCGCTGCACCGAAGTCCTTCACTGTATTCCGGAATATCTGGAGGAGATGCTCTTAGGCAGGCTTTATACCTCAGGCGTCATCTCCTCCCCTGAGGATATAATGGATTTAAGCATCCGTCCGTCTCTTAACCGGGCGGATCTGAAAATCCGGGAAACAGACCGCACCATGGTCCGCCTCCCGGATTTACACATCTGTCCTGATCACATACTCTCTCTGTCACAGCACCTTCTGGATGCCTCGGAGCTGTTTCGCAAAACCGGCAATGTCCACAGCGTAATGCTGTGCCGTGACTGTGCGGTCCTTTACATGACAGAGGACCTGGACCGAAGCCGGGCCTTTGAAAAACAGTGGGCCGCGCCTTAAAGGACCGTGTGGATTTTGCAGGCACCAGTGTATATACCACAGGCCGGATTCCGCGCCCCATTGCAGAAAAGGCCATATGGGCAGGCATACCTGTCATTGTATCCCGCTCCGCACCCACAGACCTTACCCTGGAGCTGGCTGCTGAATACAATCTGACTGTCATCGGATTTGCCCGCAGAAACAGAATGAATATCTACCGTACATCCCGGGATGGTTCAGCCACCCCTTCTTAACCGTCCCCTGTCATGCCAGATATGTAATCACAGGAATGGTGAGCACGGACAGGATGGAGGTCAAAGCAATGCTTTTGGCCGATATCCTTCCATCCGTGGCGCCATATTCCTTCTCAACCAGCATAACCACGCTGCCCACCGGCATTGCAATCAAAAGAATAAAAATTCCATAAGAAACCTTGTCAACAGGCAGCATTCTCATAAACGGTATGCAGACTGCCGGTATGACCAAAAGGCTGATAAAGGCAAAGAGAAGCTGCTTTTTGTCTGTTACCAGGGACTTTAAGTCCGACTGGGCCACCATGATGCCCACAGTCATCATGGATAAGGCACTGCCGCGTTTCCCATGCTGTCCACAAAATCAGCTGCCGGCTCCGGCACCCTTATGTGAAAGGCAAATATAAAAATTGCCGTGATACAGGCGCCCATTCCGATATTGAGCATCTTCTTCCAGGGAAGCCCGGCCCGTTTTGCCGCTTCTTTTCCAGCGTCTTCGCAATCATCCCTTGTCCCCATAGCCAAAAGTATGCCGTAAGAATAAACCAGAAGATTATAACCAACAATATAAAATGCCACGAATATTACAGCCTCCTCACCGTACAGGCTGCGCACCAGCGGGATTCCCATAAACCCCAGGTTGGGAAATATCATCATGAGACGGTAGCTGTTTACCTCCCCCGGCAGAAGCTCATCATCTTTGTGAACAGACGGCTCAGGACAATGAGCACCAGAAAAAACACGGCCACCAGAACCAGGTTCTCTGCTACCATGCGGGGACTGTATGTGATTTTCTTATTCAGTACTCCGGATATGATGAGACATGGGTTAAAGATATTAATGATAACCGAGGACAGGCTCTTAGAGCCGGCCTGTGAGACTATATGACGCCTTAAAGGCAATAAACCTGACCAACATCATAAAAAACAAAACCAGCATCTGCCCGGCAATGATTCCTGCGTTCATTTCTATTACCTGCTTTTTATCTTGATTGTTCCATTGTAGCTGATTCCATTCTTATTTTCAATCATTACTCCATAAATTAGGTTGAGCCGGTAAGAAAGGCCCTCTGCCAATCCCACCGGCTTATTATGTATGGTATCTATATTAAAAGCTCTGACTGCTTGTTTTATGTCTTATAGTATACCGGCTATTTGTGTCTTAAGTTTGACTGATTGGTAAATTGTTTCTAAAGAGGCTTAAGAAAATATAACAGAATCTTTT
>ENA-OQIC01001010-OQIC01001010.1-human-gut-metagenome-genome-assembly--contig:-NODE-1010-length-10672-cov-1.587672_pt1 | contig 10672 bp, 14 predicted proteins | sample MGYA00242572_ERZ504736 | MGnify/ENA primary metagenome ERZ504736 (study PRJEB26092, sample SAMD00036201) | human gut metagenome | host: Homo sapiens | study: EMG produced TPA metagenomics assembly of... | reverse complement strand
GAAACCCCGGTAAACTCCTTGATCTCGCCTTTCCGGGCCTTGGCATACAGGCCTTTCACGTCACGGCGTTCGCACTCGGCGAGCGGCGTACTTACGTAAACCTCCAAGAAATCCGCTTTACCGATGATAGCGGACGCCATCTCTCTCAACTCGTTGTTCGGGCTGATAAAAGCCGCTATGGTTATAACACCCGTATCGACAAACAGTTTACCCACCTCGGCGATCCGGCGTATATTCTCCACCCGGTCCTCCGGCGAGAACCCGAGATTATTGTTGATACCACTACGGATATTATCCCCGTCGAGGATGCGGCAAAGCAATCCCCGTTTATGCAACTCACGCTCCAAGGCGATAGCGATCGTGCTTTTCCCCGAGCCACTCAAACCCGTGAACCACACCATCACTCCCCTTTGCCCCAGAAGCGCCTCTTTATCCTCACGACCCAGCATACGGTCGAAAATCGGATAGATATTATTTTCTAAAACTTCCATATCATAGGTATTACAAACACGGAGATCAAGAACGTGATCAAGTTCAAGGGCAGGCCCACCTTCACGAAATCCGTGACTTATAGCCTCCCACGCCTTGTACGATCAGGTTGGTCTGGTAGCCGATCGGCGTACTGAAACTAGCCGACGCGCCATACAGATCACGACAAAGAATGGGGTCGGATCAACGCCTAATTGCGTAGCCACCGACAAGGCGATCGGGAAACTCAATGCCGCCGCGGCGTTGTTCGTGATCAACTCCGTAAATATATTGGTAATAATAAATATAATCGCCAGCAACGCATACGGTCCTAAATCGTCGGCCATACTAATTATATGGCGGGCTATCATGGAGCAAAGCCGGAATTCTCCATGGCCTTGCTGATAGCGAAGGCACAAGCGATCGTTATCAAGATATCCCAAGAGATGTATTTCGTGTATTTCTTCGGCGGGAAGATCTTAGTCCACGCCATGATGATTGTCGTAATGCAGACAAAGAAGAACATATCCAAGCGCATACTTGGAACGGCCTCTTTCACGACTGGCAACTCTCCTACCGTCGCCCCGTAATCATAAAGATCAACAGTCCTAAAGCCAGCCAACGTTTCTTCCTCGATACCGGCTCCGTTGCCTCATTACCATTCGCCAACATCAAGAAGACACTAGACTCACCCCATGTAGGATAAAAGAATCGTCCGCCCACAACACCAAGGTATCGCCCTCATGCAACACCACCGTATCCAGATTACGGGTAAAACGCTGTCCGCCGCTTTTCACCTCTTTCACGATCGCCCCGTAATGGCGGGTAAAGTTAAACTCTCCCAAGGTCTTGTTGATACCCGGGAAGCGTGCGCCCAGCACGGCCTCCACCCGGTGGAAATTCCCGGGATTCTCATCCTCCCCGTCTTCGGATACCGTATCCGTCCTCGAGTCCGGAAGCAGTTTATTCGAGAAAGCGAACAAATATAAAATACCGGCGATAGCGATAAAAATACCGACTTTCCCCAGCTCAAACATCGTAAAGCCCTCATATCCCGCCTCCAGAATCATGCCGTGCACCACCAGATTCGTAGAAGTACCGATCAAGGTACATATACCGCCCAATATCGTGACATACGAGAGAGGGATCAAGAATTTCGTGGCCGGAAGCCTCACCGCCTCCGCCCATCGCTTGATGATCGGGGCAAAAATAACCACCACCGGCGTATTATTCAGGAACGCCGACACGAAAGCCACGGGCGGGAGCATCCTCGCCTGCGCCTTGAAGACGGTGGTCTTCCCCTCGGGAAGCAGTTTCTTGATCAATTGGCCTAAAGCCCCGCTCTGCCGCACTCCCTCACTGACAAGGAAGAGCATGGCTACGGTTATCATCCCTTTATTGCTAAAGCCCTCCAGCATCTCCTTGGGAGTAAGAATGCCTACGCAGAGAAAAAACACGACCACTGTCAGAAGAACCATTCCCGGCCGCATCTTATCCCATACCAAGGCTGCGATCATGCCGATCAGGGCCAGCAACACAAACACTATATCAAAATTCATGTATTTACTTTTAAGAGCGCAAAAATAATAAGAATACTCAAGTGCGCACTCCTTTCGCTAACCTATTTTTAGGATTATATGGGATATAGACCAATAATGATTGATTCTGGGCCAACTTATATTCTTACAAGGTAGTCTTCTAAATTTCGTTCATAACCAAATAAACAAGAATGCATTGTACGGCTTGTAGAGACGGAGCATGCTCCGTCTCCCACCGCTGACAATAACTTAAAATACACATCTCCCTCACTTCACGATAAACCACGGATTATGCAAATCTTCCTTGTTATAGCGAAGCGGGGTCTTACCGTCGATATGATATATGTCGCAACCGGCAGACTTGGCGATGGCGTGGCCGGCGGCGGTATCCCATTCCATCGTCGGGGCGAAACGGGGATAGATATCGGCCGAGCCTTCCGCTACCAGACAAATCTTCAAGCTGCTACCGCTACTGATCAACGTAACAGGCTTTCCCTGCTTGCGGAGATTATCGATGAAAGCGGTGGTCTCCTCCGTTTGGTGAGACCGGGATGCCACTACCACGATTCCCTGATGCGCCAGCGCCATCGGCAAATGTATCGCCCCCTGCTTCATCTCGTCCATCGAGGGCTGGCTACTGCTATCGATTCCCGTAAACTTATAAGCACCCACAGAGGAGGAGGCGAAATACAACTCCTTCCGGACGGGCACATAAATGACGCCCAACACGGGCACACCTTTCTCCACCAAGCGATATTCACGGTAAACTCGCCGTTTTTCTTGATAAACTCTTTGGTACCGTCCAGCGGGTCCACGATCCACAGCGTCTCCCATTTGGAGCGCTCCTTGAACGGGATCTCCTTTCCTTCCTCGCTTAAGACCGGAAACGGGGTAACGGACAAAGCGTTTGTTATCAATCGATGGGCCGCCTTATCCGCCTTTGTCAACGGCGAGTTGTCTGCTTTTCTCTCTATCCCGAAGTCTGATTCGGGGTCGTTATAAATATCCATGATCGACTTGCCTGCGTCTACCGCGGCACGGATCGCTATGTAAAGATAATTGGCGTAGCTCATCATCACTTCTCGTTTTATTATTTGTTAATAAGCAAATATATGGAAAAAAAAATAAATTAACGCCCTGTCGCCTGTAAATATTCCGTACGTTTGATCAAATAAGCCGTATAATCACCCGTATACTGGTCACGGCTTTGCTGGAGGAGCGATTGGGCGTCCAGAAGATCGCTCAGCGTTACCGTGCCCGCCTTATAATAGTCCGTATTAAGGCGGACATTCTCCTCGGCCGTCGCTATGGACTCCTCCGAGAGCTTGACTTGCTTATAAGACTCCTCCAGCTCGTTCCAAAGCTTCCGCATTTGCACCAACAGAAGCTCATTGGCGTTTTGGCGGGAATACTCGGCCGCCTTCACCTGAAGCTTTTGCTTCCGGATGGCGTGCGAGCCGCCCCACCAACACTGATCGGAATCGCTACGGTAGCGAAAACCATGCCGAACGGACGGTCCTTATCCAGTAAGTTGTGATACATATACCCGGCTCCGATCCCCACGGTGGCAAGTATTGCCCAACCTTCAGCTTTTGTTGAAGACGGGCGGCCTCCACGTTCTTCTCCAGCAATTTATAAGAGAGTGTCGTAGGGAGCGCCTCCTCATGGCTCACCCGGTAAAGCTCCGGGGAGGGCACCTCGCGGGCAGCGTGAAATCGATCTCGAAATCATCTTCCCCGATACCGATATATTGAGCCAGCACCATCTTGGAAAGGCGCAAGCCGTTCTCCACCCGCAGGCGGTCGCTCGCCACGCCGTTCTTTTTCAACTGGACTTGCAGTAGGTCATTACGAGTCGTCACGCCGGCGCCGACCGCTACCTCCACATCCTTATAAAGACTCCCCACCAAGGATTCCACGATCTCGATCGTCCTTAATTTCTCGTGAAGGGAGATCCATTGCCAGTAATACCGCTCCACCGTCAGGGCTACCTCATCCTCGGATTGGCGCATCTGGTAACGGCTCACCTCGAGCGCCAAGTCGGCCAGCTTATTGCCGTTCACGATCTGTCCGCCGGCGAACACGGGCTGGATAGCGGTCACCCCACCCAGCAAGCCGTCATCCATCATCGACAACTCGAGAAGGCCCGGTATCACGCTCATATCCATCATCCCGTGGTTCGCTTGAATGCCGTTCCCACGGCGCTGACATTCGGGAAGTATTTCGTAAAGGCCTCCTTTTTTCCTTCCCTCGCCCCTTCTACGTCTAAGCGGGCGTTCTTCATCTTCGCGTTATTCTCCAAAGCCATTTCCCGGCATTCTTCCAGCGATAATGTCCGCTGGGCGCTCACGGTCCCCACGCATAAGACGAGGAACCGACGATGCATATATCCATCTTTTTATCATCTCTTTTTTCCGCATATATTCATTCCTATATTATATCCTAATCCACATCCGTATCATTCATTTATTCCCGAATATCTTCCAATAGAAAACAGGCAGGATGATGACCGCCAAGATCATCGAGAAGACCGTTCCGAGCAGATCACCACACCCATCGGCATCCAAAGGGAACTGCCGCTGATGATCATGGGCACCACGCCCACGGCCGTTGTAGCCGAGGTCAGGAAGATCGGGAGCATGCGTCGCCGGCCGGCGTCGAAGGCGGCATCCCTCGGGCTATAATGCTTATGGAGCCGCAGGTCTTGCGCATGCTCGAATATCAAGATAGCGTTTCGCACCACGATACCGATCAAGCTGATAACGCCCAAGACGCACGTCAAGCTGAAATCGATATGGAACGCCCACAAGCCCAGCGCCGCCCCGAACAAGGTGAGCAGCAACGAGGACAGGGCCGCCAACGCCAAGCCGATCTTCTTGAAATTGACCAACAGGAAGAAGAAAACAATGATCACGGCGATCGCCAAGCCTGCATCAGCGGTTCATCGTCTCGAATCCAGCTCCTTGGCTCCACCGTACTCGTACGTCACGCCTCGGGCAAGGTCGGGATAATATGGCTTTCCATGACTCGCTCGATCCGTTTCTGCATAGCGTTCTGGTTGGTCCCCCGGGTTACCTCGGCGAAGACGCTCAAGGTACGCACGCCGTTGCGACGGACGATCTGCCCTCATTCCAGCCTCCCTCGATCGTGGAGACTTGCCGGAGCGGGACGCTCACGCCGGGGACGATGGTGGGAAGATACTGGTCGCCGACCTTATCGAACGCGTCACCCTCCCCTTTCTTATCGGATCTCAGCTGGATCGGCAAAGCGTAATCGCCTTCCCAGAGGGAGCCAACCGAGAGACCGTCGTAACGGATCGCCAGATCGGCCGAGGCCATCGCCTTCGTGATCCCGAGGCGGGAGCTTCCACTGGGTCCAATCGAACCCGTACGTCGGGTAAGGCCTCCTCGTAATTGGTGTGTACCCAGACCAAGCCGTCCATCTCACGCAACACGGCCATCAAGGAATCCCCAGCCTGCTTCAACCGGGCGATATCGTCTCCCATGAAACGGATCTCTAAAGGAGAGGATACGTTTTGGTAATCCAGTTGCTTAAACTTCACGTAGGCGTCGGGGAAATAATCGGCGTACCGGTCCGTATAATCATCCAACACGCTACGGGTGGCCTCTATCGAGGCGGTGTTGACAATGAACTGGGCGTAATTCTTCCCGGCCAAGTTCGGGGCGTAGGTAGCTTGGAAACGGGGCGAGGAAGTTCCGATAAAGGAGGTGACGGACAGGATGCGCTCATCTTCCGACAACAGCTTATAGAGGCTATCGCTCACGGCGGCGGTACGGTCCAGCGAGGTTCCCTGCGGGAGATAGATCTCGACGGCGAACTGATCCCGGTCGGCTATCGGCATCATACGCTGCTCAGTTGGGTGATCATCAGGATCGCCAAGGCAACCGTCAAGACGCCCAGACCGATCGTGGTTTTCGGGAAACGGAAAGTCCACGTCAGTGCCCTCGTATAGACGGCCTGTACGGTATCCAGCAGATTGAACCTCTTCTTGCCCGTATTCTCCCGCCCGGACTTCAATCCCTTCTTGATCAAGACCCGCTCCAGCAGCGGGATAAAGACCATCGCCACCGCCAGCGACACCATGAGGGAGATGGAAAGCGTCCAAGGGAAGAAGGTCACGAAATCCAACATCTGCCCCGTCATCGTGAAAAGCAACGGGAAAAAGATCACGCAGATACACAGCGTAGCCAACAAGATCGAGCTGAAATAGTTCTTGGCGCTATAGACGGCGGCGTACCAACGGGAATAGCCCTTGTCCAGATATTCCAGATAGCGTCTATCACGATGATGGAGTTATCCACGATCATGCCCAATACCACGATCAAGGCGGCCAGCGTCACCGTATTCAGCGGGATGCCGCAAGCGTACATGACACCGATCGAGATAAAGACACTGATCGGGATGGAGGTAGCCGCCACCAATGCCGAGCGGAACGGGAACAATACCATCATCACCAAGATCACGACCACGATGGACACGAACAAATCCCGCACGAAGGAACTTACCGAGTCTCCCACCACCTTCGGCTGGTCGGCGATCCGGCGGATCGAGACACTCTCGGGAAGATCCCGCTCGAAAGCGTGCAATACCTCGTCTACCTCCTTTCCGTATCGTACGATATTATGGCCCTCACGCATCTCCATGGAAAGGATGATCGCTTTCTTGCCGTTGTTCGTTATATAGCTATCCGGCTCGGGATATTCCCGTACGATACGGCCACGTCTTTCAAGCGGATCATATGCCCGTCGGCATCGGCCAGCAGGATCTGCTCGCCTACTTCCCGCTCGAGGATAGTCACGGAAAGGTGGATGGGAATGTCCAAGCGCCATTCTCCAAGGAGCCGGAGGCGGTGGTAAAGCCTTGGGTGAACAAGGTTGTCATCAGCATACGGGTATCTAGGCCGTAAGCGGCTAGCTTGTCTGGATCCAAGTAGACCGAGATCTGCTCGTTTTGTACCCCGTAACGGCGCAGGTTGGATACGGACTCGATCCGGCGCAGGCGGTCTTCCAGCGTCTCCATGTATCGCTGCAATTCCCGGTAGGTCTTGTCTTCCGATTCCAAGGTGATCAATAAGGCGGAAGTATCGCCGAAATCATCATTCGCGATGACGGCGAGTACGCCCGAGGGCAGTTGCGACTTGAAGTTCTGCAAGCCGAGCTTGATCTTCGACCAGACCTCGTCTTTATTGTTCACGTCGTCGTTCAGCTCCACCATCATGTACACCATTCCATCCCTTGACATGGAGTACGTCTTTTTCTTCTTTACCTCCTTGAAGGTAAACAGGTATCTCTCCAAAGGCTTGGCCAACTGCTCCTCCACCTCTCCGGAAGTCGCCCCGGGGTAAACACCCACGACCACACCTTGGCGGATGGTGAACTCCGGGAATTCCTGTTTCGGCATGTCCACCAAACCCAAAATACCCAACCCGACCAGCACGGTAATCACCAGCAACGTGATCTGGTAATGACGCATGGTCCATTCGATCACTCCGTTTTACGTTCTCTCATAACGCACGCACTCTCATGCCCTCACTGATTTTCTGGTAACCGCCTATCACGACGATATCCCCTCGTTCAACCCTTCCAGAATAAACAAGCCTTGCTCCGTCAAGTCGCCCGTCCGTACGGGCGTAGCTTTCGCCTCTCCGTCTACGATCTTCCAGACGAAACGCCCCCGTCGTTCGCTATCAGCACGGCGTTGTTCGGCAAGGCGATAGCCGGCACGGATTCCTCTCCCGACAGGCGTACATCGCAAACCATGCCGGGCAACAAAGCGCCGGACGGGTTCTCCAGCCGGATCTTCGCCTCGTAAGTATGGGAGATAGGGTTGGCCACGATACCTTTCTCCGTCACTTTCCCCTCAAAACATTGTCCGCCCAGAGCGGCTACCTTTATCATAGCGGCTTGATCGCCGAGCGTGGCGACCTCATTCTCCGGAACGGCGATCTTCACGTTTACCGTCTCTATCCTTAACAAGGAGAAAACCGGTTGCCCGGGCTGCACGTTCTCTCCCGCCTCAACCATGCGCTTGCCGATAACGCCGCCGAACGGGGCATACAGGTTCCGGTCCTCAAGGTTTTTCCTCGAGATTCGCTCCATGAACGGGCCTGTTCCAATTTGCTCTCCACCTCTACCCATTTCATATCCGGCAGGCTCTTATTCTCGTGCAAGGTTCTCATGCGGGCATAGGCGTCCTCCGCTTGTCGCAAGGAAGCGGCCGAGGCGTTATAGGCGTTTCCAGCGTCGCCTTGTCTAACACCGCTAGTAGTTGGCCCTCACGGACCTTCTGCCCTCGCCCACCAATACTCGCTCTACATTACCCATCACCTGAAAACTAATCGAGGAAGATACGACCTCCTCTACCGTTCCCACGTAATTCCTTGTATCCGCCGGAACGGTCTTCGCTACCTTCACGATCTCCACCGGGATCTCTTTGCTATCCCGTCCCTCTTTTTGACTGCCCGAACATCCGGACAGCACGAATACGACGGATAATAATCCTCCATAAACAATGCCTTTCATCCTTTTCATATCGTATGATTTATTATACCGCGAAGATGATGAGTTTATCCACTCCAAAGAAGTTCCGTTTTGCAACCAAATTGTCCTATTTGACACATTTCAATTGGATTATTCTATTATTTCACTAATTTTATCGCCCAAACAAGAATAAATTATGAACGTAACAGATCTACCTCAAGCTTGTATCTCTCTTATCGAGAACGTACCCGGCATAGACTTTATCGACGAGGATTTCGCCATATTCGATAACATCGACGATATTCCCTCGCTCGACCATCCGATGCGAATAGACGCCGTCGTATTCGCGCTTTGCACGAAAGGCTTCATGCGTATACGGATCAATATGGAGGAATATGTCGTAGGGGAAAACCATCTCGTATTGTCCTTGCCCGATCAGATCATCCAACACGTGGAACGTAGCGAGGACGTGGCCGGGATCTTCATCGTCATCTCCAAGAATTTCATGGAGGAGATCATTCCTCATATACAGAATACCTTGCCGGCGTTCTTCTACATCAAGGAGCATCCGGTCACTGAGTTGAATGCCGAGGAGATAGGTTGTATCAAGGAATATCATTCTTTTCTCTGGAAGAAAGTGAAAGCGAAAGGGCATCCTTACCGGAAAGAGATTGCCCAGAGCTTATTGTTGGCGGTATTCCACGAGGTTTACGGCATGTTTAAGAATCATATGCCGATCGAGGTGAAGAAGAGCGGCAAGAGGAGTTGTTCGCGGCGTTCATACAAACGCTCGCCTTACATCATAAGCAGGAACGATCGGTAGCTTTCTACGCCGGGAAATTATGTGTCACTCCAAAATATTTATCTCTTTTGGTAAAGAACGTCAGCAACCGTACAGCCGGGGAATGGATCGATAATTACGTTGTCTTGGAGGCGAAGGCGTTATTATCCTCCTCCACCCTTTCCATCCAAGAGATATCAGACCGGCTAAACTTCGCCAACCAATCCTTCTTCGGTAAATACTTCAAGCAACACGTCGGGATATCGCCTACGGAGTATCGGAAGAATGGTAATAATCAGAAAAATAATTATCTTTGTCTCACGACATAAGTCATTTAATGAAAAGATAAAATGAAACGAACAGAAATTATAGATCAGATAAAAGATATCATGCGCCGGATAGCTCCTACGGCACAAACTATCTTATTCGGTTCGGAAGCACGTGGAGACGCTCGGATTGATAGCGATATCGACTTGCTCATCTTAATAGACGGAGAGAAAATGACTTTGGAACGAGAGGAAGAAATTACTTTACCCTTGTATGAGCTGGAACTAAAGACTGGCGTAAATATCAGCCCCATCGTCATGTTAAGAAAACTCTGGGAAAACCGTCCCTTTAAAACTCCTTTCTATATTAATGTTATAAACGAAGGTATTATATTATGAAAGAGATCCTAGATGAAGAAAGTAAGAACGCATTGATTAACTATCGAATCCAACGTGCTTATGAGACATTGAAAGAAGCTCAAGTGATGATGCGTGAGTCTTTCTATAATGCTGCTGTTAATCGCCTCTATTATGCATGCTATTACGCAGCGGTTTCCCTGCTATTAAAATATGATCACCAACCACAAACACATAATGGAGTTAAGACTATGCTTGGATTACATTTTATCTCTACCGGAAAGCTTCCTATAAAAATCGGGAAAATATTCTCGACTTTATTTGAGAAAAGACATAGTGGAGATTATGACGATTTTGTTTATTGTGATAAGGAAATGTTGGATAACTTATATCCACAAGCCGAATTATTCATTCATACAATCAACCAATTATTGAAAGAAGAATAGTTCCCAAAGAGAACTATCCTCCGATCAACGCAGTTATCCCGCAAGAGGCGAATTGATCGATACACCTTTGCAGGACTGCTTCGGAAGGGGTGGATAGCGGAAGGTGCCCGGGATTGTAGAGGGTTCCTCGCTTATCGTGCTTACCTTTCCGATGTCGTGGTACGGGAGGAGATTGACGACTTTGCGTTTCCACGGCAAGGAGGCTAGGAAGGTGGCAGAGCGGAATATATTCTCCTCGTCCGCATTGACGCCTCGATCAAGGGACGCGAATGAGGAAGTCTATGCCGCCTCGGCGATCATCCGAAGATTGGAGAGGG
>ENA-OQIC01001009-OQIC01001009.1-human-gut-metagenome-genome-assembly--contig:-NODE-1009-length-10686-cov-2.375320_pt1 | contig 10686 bp, 16 predicted proteins | sample MGYA00242572_ERZ504736 | MGnify/ENA primary metagenome ERZ504736 (study PRJEB26092, sample SAMD00036201) | human gut metagenome | host: Homo sapiens | study: EMG produced TPA metagenomics assembly of... | reverse complement strand
GTGCGGTTTAGAACTGCTTTCGTATGCGCTATGGCGTATGGGTGTGTCCATGAGAATGTCCATGGTTATGTGTAACAACAGTTCCGTCTTCTATTACATGGGTATGTTCATGATTGCTATCCATAGTTTTCTCCTTTCTCGCACTCCTTTCATTATAACAAACCTGTTAAAAAAGCAATGTAAAATCCCTGTTAAAATTCTGAGAAGTATATCTTTGATGTATCGCTGCTGTCATTACATCAAATACTACACTGCCATCTTCCCTGTCAATACGCTCAATTTTAAGCTCTGCTTCGTTTTTAAATTTGTCTCTCACATAAGCTTCTAAATCCGCATCATCGGGAAGCTCTGCCTCCTCAATGAAAGTATCTCTTGTATGGTTGCCCGGACACAGGTTAATAATTTCTCTTATAATTTCGTATTCCTTCATAATTTCTGCTCCTCTTCTCTTTAGATTTGTTAAAAAACAAAAAATAAATTGCCTTTCTAATAAATATATCGTATGATTGTTTAAATGACAATACACAGGAGGAATACAAATGGAGCTTTTAAAAGAACGAATTTTAAAAAGACGGTACAGTAAAACCGGGAAATGTACTGAAAGTAGACAGTTTTTTAAATCATCAGATGGATATTCCGCTGATTAACGAAATCGGAAAAGAATTTAAAAGGATTTATGCAGATGCACCGATTACAAAAATTCTGACTATCGAGGCATCCGGTATTGGAATTGCATGTATTGCGGCACAATATTTTAATGTACCGGTTGTTTTTGCCAAAAAAGCAAAAAGTGTAAACCTTGACGGAGAAATGTATACTACAAAAATCGAGTCCTTCACACATAAAAAAGTTTATGATGTTATTCTGGCAAAGAAATTTTTAAGTCCTGAAGACCATGTCCTGATTATTGACGATTTTCTTGCAAACGGATGCGCATTAAACGGACTGATTGATATTGTACATACTTCAGGGGCAACTTTAGAAGGTACAGGAATTGTAATTGAAAAAGGATTCCAACGAGGCGGAGATATGCTTCGTGAAAAAGGTATCCGTGTAGAATCTCTGGCAATTATTGACTCCATGACTGACACGTCTTTAACTTTCCGCGAATAAAACAGGCTAAACTGGACTGCTTATTTTTTATAAAACTGGCTATTTATACATAGCCAGTTTTGTATTATAGTAATTACATCAAATTTAGATAAAGGAGTCTGATTTTATGAAATTTCAAACAAAAAAATTAGTTCTGTCTGCCCTTTTTATGGCGCTGACCTGTGTAGCTACCATGTCTATTCGCATTCCCACTCCGGGAACAGGCGGTTATATCCACCCCGGAGACGCTCTTGTTATTCTGTCCGGAGCGCTTTTCGGACCTGTATGGGGCTTTCTCATCGCCGGAATTGGCTCTTGTCTTGCCGACTTATTAGGCGGATATCTGACCTATGTTCCCATTACTTTTCTCATCAAAGGCTGGTAGCTTTTTTCTCTGCTCTTGCCTTCCAAAAGCTTGCTGCTTCTTCTAAAAAGCACTATCTGCCATTAGCTCTTGGAGGAATTGCAGACATTGTACTGGTAGCCGGAGGATATTTCCTCTTTGAGTTTTTCCTGTACGGACAAGGCGCAGCTGCCAGTATTCCTGCCAATCTTATTCAGGGAATAAGCGGACTTCTCATTTCTCAGCTGCTCTACCCTGTTCTTTGTGCAGTACCCGATGTAAAACGCATGCTTGCTGCAAACAGCGGAAGTAATCTTTAACGGTCTTTAATCATCTGATAATAGTGCAGTTCTTTATACCCCAAACGGTTATAAAGAGAAATTGCTCTTTCATTACTGTAAGTTGCCTCCAGACGAAAACGCTTTGCCTGTGGATATTCTTTTTCCACCCAGTCAAATACCTGTGTGCCATAGCCTTTTCCTCTGGAGCTGCTCTTAAAGAACAATTCATCCAGCCAGATGGTAATTCCTCCGGCTTCGTTACTCCATGTAATTGCAATCAGGAAATATCCCACTATGCCTGTTTCATCTTCCAGCATCAATGTACGGGAATATTCTTTACTTCTTAAACATTCCTGCAAAGTCGCCTCAAAATGTTCTTGGGGAATATCGTGGTCACATGCAGGACCTCCATAAAATTCCTTAGCCATCTGAAAAAATTCCGCTCTGTCACTTTCCTGAATATCTCTGATATTTAACACTTCTTTTTACCTTCCCTTTCTTTTATAAATGCAAAGACCTTGTGCATCATTTCGCAGTCTTCACCGTATGGACATTTTCCATAATCACAGTCAATTTGCTCCAGATTTAAAACTCCGTTTTCCTCTGTAAATTCTCCTATGCAGTTCTTGCCATATCATAATTTTTACAATATCCGTTAAAAACTCTTCGATTATCTCACTCATTTTTCTTCTCTTTCAATGTTTTTAAATCCACCTGTCTTCCGTCAGGATGGCCGCCTGTCATATTTTCTACCTTTTTATTATCCAGAAAAGAGGCTCGCATAATGGCATTATTTCCGAATTTTTTCCTGATTTTATCCACTGCCATATCCATTTTTTCCATCTTTTCATAGTTGGTATTCAAATCAAACAAGGACATCTGACGTCCCCGTTCTTCCTTAGAAACACGGCTGGTATGCACGCCTAAATGACGAATAGGCATACCGTCCCACAGCTCATCAAAGAGCACACAGACCGTATCATAAATTTCACCTGTGATGTTGGTAGCGCTGCCATAACCCTCTGGTGAGAAACTGTTTTCATCTCAAAATCCCGAACAGAAACAGACACTACCTCTGCCTTTACATCATCTTTTCGAAGTCTTGCTGCCACTGTTTCACACAGAGAAAGAAGCACCATTTTGGCTGTTCCTTCGTCTGTCACGTCAAAAGCAATGGTGGTACTGTTCCCATATCCTTTGTTTCCCTGACTTTCACTTTCTACCAGCGAAGTATCCCTTCCGTTGGCAAAATTCCAGATGCTCTCCCCCTGCTTTTTTAAATGACATTTTAAATTTCCACATCTGTATTGGCAAGGTCTCCAATAGTATAAATCCCCAGCTTTTTTAACACCTGTGCTGTTGCCTTTCCCACAAACAGCAGGTCAGATACAGCAGCGGCCACATTTTTGTTTTGATTTCTGTTTGAAATAAGGTATGTACCTTATCCGGCTTTTCAAAATCTGATGCCATTTTTGCCAGATATTTGTTGCCGGAAATTCCAATATTTACTGTAAACCCCAGCTCTTTGCTAATTCTGTTTTTTAACTTATGGGCAAAAGCCACAGGATTTCCTATGAGCTTTTCCATTCCCGTCATATCCATAAAAGCCTCGTCTATGCTGTACTGCTCCACCGAAGGGCTGTATTCCCTTAAAATATTGAGAAATTTTTGGGAATACCGGCGATACATGCTATGATGAGCCGGCACAACAATCAAAGACGGACACTTCTTTAACGCTTCTGTCAAGGGTTCTCCTGTCTTTACACCGCATGCCTTTGCAGACAGAGATTTTGCTAAAATAATGCCCCTTCTCTTTGTTTTATCTCCGCCTACCGCACAGGGAATTTCTCTTAAATCTACCGTTCCGCCCTGTTCTAAACGGTAAACTGCCTCCCACGATAAAAAAGCGCTGTTTACATCAATATGAAAAATCACCTTTTCGCAATCTGACATATTTTTGCCCCCATTTTCTCTATTTATAACTCAATCTGAACTTCTACCGGACAATGGTCTGAGCCGAAAATATCTGTATGAATAGAAGCAGAAAGTAACTTTTCATCCAGTCTTTTTGAAGTACAAAAATAATCAATTCTCCACCCTGCATTTTTTTCTCTGGCTTTAAATCGGTAAGACCACCAAGAGTAAATCTCTGTTTTATCCGGATAAAAATAACGGAAAGTATCGGTAAAGCCTGCGTCCAAAAACGTAGTGAATTTTTCTCTTTCTTCATCGGTAAAGCCGGCATTATGACGGTTCGTCTTCGGATTTTTCAAATCGATTTCCTGATGTGCCACATTTAAATCACCACACATAATCACAGGTTTTTTCTCGTCTAACTGCTGCAAATACGCTCTGAAATCATCCTCCATTGCATACGATAAGACAATCTCGCCAGCTCGCTTTGGGAGTTCGGCGTATAGACGGTAACCATATAAAAATTTTCATATTCTAAGGTAATCACACGACCTTCCTGATCATGTTCTTCTATACCAATGCCGTACTGTACGCTTAACGGCTCCTTCTTTGCAAAAATTGCTGTACCGGAATACCCTTTTTTCACAGCATAATTCCAATAACAGAAATATCCTTCCGGTTCAAAATCAATCTGCCCCTCCTGAAGCTTTGTTTCCTGTATACAGAAAAAGTCTGCATCTGTCTGTTCAAAAAATTCTGTAAATCCCTTTTTCACACACGCCCGCAGACCATTTACATTCCATGAAATAAATTTCATTTTCTTCTCCTTTTCTTGTCTATTTGCACATTTACTTTTTCATTATACACTATTTTTTCTCCTTTGCGAAGTGAAAAACTTTCCCAAAATCTCTTTACGAAAAGCAAATTTGGAGTATATAATAAGGAGAAAACTAAATTGGTAATTCCAAGAAAAGGAGAACAGCAATGGGTGGAATATTTGGAGTAACATCTAAGTCCAGTTGTACCCTGGACTTATTTTTCGGAACAGACTATCATTCTCATTTAGGTACCAAACGTGGAGGACTTGCAGTCCATGGAGAAAACGGCTTCAGCCGCTCAATCCATAACATCGAAAACACACCGTTCCGTACAAAATTTGACGGTGATTTAGATGAACTGGAAGGAACCTGTGGTATCGGCTGTATTTCAGACAACGAGCCTCAGCCGCTTTTGGTACAATCCCATTTAGGCAGCTTTGCAATTACAACAGTAGGTAAAATCAACAACACAGAGGAGCTTGTTGATATTTCTTACAAAAACGGCTGTACACATTTCTTAGAAATGAGCGGCGGATGTATCAACCCTACTGAAATCGTCGCATCTTTAATCAACCAGCAGGAAACCATCGTAGACGGTATTCGTTATGCGCAGGAATTAATTGAAGGTTCTATGACGCTTCTCATTTTAACACCGGAAGGCATTTATGCTGCCCGTGACCGCATGGGAAGAACGCCTCTTATTGTAGGACATAAAGACGGCGCACATTGTGTTTCTTTTGAAAGCTTTGCTTACCTTAATCTGGGTTATGAAACTTTAAAAGAATTAGGTCCGGGAGAAATTGTTTATCTGACTCCGGAAAGCTGCGAAACCGTATCAGAGCCTTTGAACGAAATGAAAATTTGTTCTTTCCTGTGGGTATATTATGGATATCCTACCTCTACCTACGAAGGCATCAATGTAGAAAATATGCGCTACGAATGCGGTAAGAAGCTGGCACAACGTGATGCGCAGCGAGATGATGTAAAACCTGATTTAGTAGCCGGCGTACCGGACTCCGGTATTGCTCATGCTATCGGTTATGCAAACGAGTCCGGCATTCCATTTGCCCGCCCATTTATTAAATATACTCCAACATGGCCTCGCTCCTTTATGCCTTCCCGTCAGGAACAGCGTAATCTCATTGCCAAAATGAAATTAATTCCTGTTGAGGCATTGATTAAAAATCAAAAGCTTTTGTTAATCGACGACTCTATTGTTCGAGGAACACAGCTTCGTGAAACAACAGAATTTTTATATAGCAGCGGTGCAAAAGAAGTACATATCCGTCCGGCATGTCCGCCTTTAATGTTCGGATGCCCTTATTTGAACTTCTCCCGTTCTAAATCTGAAATGGATTTAATTACGAGAAGAATATCGCTGCAAGAGAAGGAGAAAACGTAAGCCGTGAGGTTTTAGAGTCTTATGCTAATCCTGACTCTCAAAACTACAAAGAAATGCTGGAAGAAATCGGAAAACAGTTGAACTTTACCAACTCTGCATTTCCATCGTTTAGACGATTTATTATCTTCCATTCCTATCGAGCCGTGTAAAGTATGTACTTACTGCTTCAGCGGTAAAAAATAAAATTTTATAACGAAACAGGAGCTATTGTATTAAACAGCATTTAGAAATATGCGTCTAATACGATAGCTCCCTTTTTACGTTAGTAATTATTTTCCTGATAGAAACGTCCCAGTAAAGTATCTGTTTTCACAATATTTACAAAAGCATGGGCATCTGCCTCCATAACTTTTCTGGTAAGCATCTTCGCTTCTACTGTGGACACAACAGAATAAATCATTTTTCGTTTCTCATTGGAATACATTCCCGTTGCTGAAAATTCAGTTGCACTGTGATTTGTAACCTCTGAAATAGCCTGATAAACAGCCTCGGCGTTTTCTGTAACTACGAATAACGTAACCTTTTTATAATTTTGATACAGTAAATGTATCATCTGTGTCGAAGTATACTGGAAAATAATGGAGTAAAGGGCTTTATCCCATCCAAAAAGAAAGCCTGCAATAATCAGCACCACTGCATTTCCCAATAAAATATAATTCCACACATCTTTATTTTTCTTTTCCGCAAAGTAAATGGCAATAAAATCTGTTCCGCCTGTGGAAGTTCCTCCAATCAGTGAAATACTGATTGCCGCTCCGTTAATCAAGCCACCGAATATACTAATCAGCAAAATATCCTCTGTAATAGCACTGCCGGAACAATATCCGTTAAAATACTGGTAGCAACAATCATACAGCTTGTAACAACTGTAAATTTCTTACCTATGGCTTTAAAGCTGATAATTGCCGGAATGGCATTTAACGCTAAGCTGATAGGAGAAAACGGTACTGTAATATCGAAAAATCTATCGCAAATGGTCTGAAATAACAACGTGACACCGTTAAATCCACCCGGATACAAGCCCCTGCCCGCACAAAGGTCTTAATATTCACAGCCATAATCACCGCACCGATAAGACCGAACAAAATTCTTTTCGTCTCTTTTTTTGCATCTACCTTAGCACTCACTTTTTCTCTCACTTTCCCTGCACCTTACAGCATTTTTGCACGGAGTTCTTCCGGTGTCTGAAGGCTTAAATAAGCAGGCGCTACATCAAATACGGTTTTGCAGCCGCTCTGACCTTCCTGACTCATGCGATAAGCAGCTCTTGCATAAGCTGTAATAACAGATGATGTAAATTCAGGATTGGAGTCCAGCTTCAGGCTGTATTCTATCACATGCTTATGTTCGTCTTCCCATCCTGTATTTCCGCTGCGGATTACAAATCCTCCGTGAGGAAGTCCTGTGTGCTCTGCTTTCATTTCTTCTTCTGTAATGAAATGTACTGTTGTATCATATTCGTCAAAATAATTTGGCATTGTCTTAATTTCCTGCTCAATTTTTGCTTTATCTGCATTTTCATCAGCAACTACAAATACCTCTCTTGTATGCTTCTGACGTGTGGAAAGCTCTGGATTTTTTCCTTCTCTTACAGCGTCTAAAGCTTCTTTTACAGGAATTGTGTACTGTCTTGCATCCAGTACCCCATCTATCTTCGAACTGCATCAGAATGTCCCTGACTGACACCCTTTCCCCAGAAAGTATAATCTTTTCCTCCCGGTAAAATTGCATTTGCATATAATCTGTTTAAAGAAAACATACCCGGATCCCAGCCTACGGAAATCATCGCAACCTTATTTCCCTTCTTAGCAGCTTCGTCTACTGCCTGAAAATGCTCCGGAATTCTTGCATGAGTATCAAAGCTGTCTACCACATTAAAATACTGTGCAAATTCAGGAGTCTGAACCGGTAAATCTGTGGCGCTTCCGCCGCAGAGAATTAAAACATCGATTTCATCCTTCATTTTTACGGCTTCATCTACATGATAAACCTTTGCTGTCTCTGTCAAAATCTGAACATCCGCAGGATTACGGCGTGTAAATACTGCTGTCAGCTCCATATCAGGGTTATGCTTCACAGCACACTCCACACCTCGACCTAAGTTACCATATCCTAAAATACCAATTTTAATACTCATATTTCACTCTCCTATCTGTTCTTTGACACATTATTTACTCTCAAAGTATATCAAAAACTTGGTCTTTGTCAATGGTTTTTATGCCGTGCATATCAACTTCCCCAAAAGAAAAAGACACCCGAAGGTGCCTCTTTTCCTCTTAGTGTGGAACAGGCGAATACCTGTAAACGCCATCACCATATTATATTTATTACATGTTTCAATTACTGCATCATCACGTACAGAGCCGCCCGGCTGTGCGATATATGCCACACCGCTTTTATGTGCTCTTTCAATATTATCAGAAAATGGGAAGAATGCGTCAGAACCAAGAATAACATCCTGCATTTTATCCAGCCATTCTCTCTTTTCCTCTCTTGTAAACACTTCCGGTTTTTCTGTAAAAGTATTTTCCCATGCGCCGTCTGCCAGAACATCCATATATTCTTCACCGATATATACGTCAATGGCATTATCTCTTTCTGCACGGCTGATGCTTTCTTTAAATGGCAAATTTAAAACCTTCGGGCACTGTCTTAACCACCAGTTGTCTGCCTTCTGACCTGCCAGACGTGTACAGTGTACACGGGACTGCTGTCCTGCTCCCACACCGATTGCCTGTCCGTCTTTTACAAAGCATACAGAGTTAGACTGTGTATATTTCAAAATAATCAGGGAAATTTTTAAGTCTCTTTTTGCTTCTTCTGTCAGCTCTTTATTTTCTGTAACTACATTAGAAATTAATGCGTCATCAATGCAAAGCTCCTGACGTCCCTGCTCAAAAGTAATACCAAACACTTCTTTATGCTCTAACTGAGCCGGTACATAGTTTTCATCAATAGCAATCACATTGTAATTTCCTTTTTTCTTCTGTCCCAGAATTTCCAGAGCTTCCTCTGTATAACCCGGTGCAATAACACCGTCAGATACTTCTCTTTTAATCAATAATGCTGTGTCTTTATCACATACATCAGACAATGCAATAAAATCACCGAAGGAAGACATACGGTCAGCGCCTCTTGCTCTTGCATAAGCGCAGGCGATTGGTGAAAAATTCTTCCAATCCATATCATTTACCCAGTAATTTTGCCAGAGTTTCTGTAAGAGGAAGACCGACTGCTGCACCTGCCGGAGATACATGCTTGAAGGATGTTGCAGCCGGAAGACCTGTTGCTTTTTTCAAATCTCTTACTAACTGCCAGCCGTTAAACGCATCTAAGAAATTGATATATCCTGGTTTTCCGGATAATACCTGAATAGGAAGCTCACTGTCATTTGCCATATAAATTCTGGATGGTTTCTGGTTTGGATTACAACCGTATTTTAAAGCTAATTCTTTCATGATTTTCTCCCTTCTTACTTCTTATTTATTTTTATTCACAATTCTTGTTTCATATTTACCTGTTTCAATATCAATAAAACGAACAAATAAAGAGACTTTATTTTCTTCATTCAGACTTTCCCACAGGCTGTCTTTAAATTCATCAATGTCGTTTTGAATACTTACCAGCTTTGGTTCTCCTTCAAAGCTTGGAAGGGGATTTCCGTCGTGCATATAAGTATGAATAAAATGACCTTCTCCTGCTACCGGATTTTCATAGGCAAATGTATAACGGTTACATGCCTGTGGATTTCCGTTATTGCTTTTTAAAATAGACATTGCATAATTATATTTTCCGTTTTCAACGTGCATAATTCCTGAAATTCTAGGTGTATAGTTCGGTCCGTCCGGTTCAAATTCACGACTTCTTAAAGACTGCTCAAAAGTAAGCTGTTTATCCATACCTTCGTAAATCGTATCTGTCTGGTCTCCGTTTGTCACAATGGTTTTGTTTCCTAAAACACGTACAGGAGCGTAAATAATCAGACTTGGATCAACCAGCTTAGAAGGGTCAAATGCCTGTGTACGAATTCCTTCGCCATCTTCTACAAATACACGATTTCTGCTGTTTTCACTTCTTCCCATGATAAAGTAAGCAGCTACTGCTTTTTTTCCGTCCTCTGATTTTCCCAGAACAATTCCTCTGCCAGGATATGCGTTTTCTTTCAATTCTTTTGTTAATGATAACATTTCCATGAATTTTTCTCCTTTTTTTCAATGAACGATATACTCGGTAAACCAGAATAGGATTTTCTGATACACAAAAAAGCCCACTGCCCGAGCATATATGCCCAGACGGTCGGCTTCCTTGGCTTATACTCCCTGTGGTCATTTCCACTTCCGTCAGTCATATAAGCAATTACAACATACCATTAAAAAAATAGAATGTCAACCTTTTTCTTTTAATAACAAATAACTTCACATCCCTGCTCTGTCACCAGCACCATAATTTCCCACTGAGCCGATGGCTTGCCGTCTTCTGTATAAATTGTCCATCCGTCGGTATCATCTACAAATATCTCATGACTTCCCATGTTAATCATTGGTTCAATAGTAAACATCATACCCGGAACCAGCAGCATCCCCGTCCCTGCTTTTCCAATATATCCTACCCACGGGTCTTCATGAAATTCCAGTCCAATTCCGTGTCCTCCGATTTCTCTTACCACAGAATATCCGTTGGCATGGGCATGCTCATAAACCGCCTGACTCATATCTCCCAAATATCCCCATGGTTTTACCTGTTCCAAGCCCTTCTCCACGCACTGACGTGTGACTTCCACCAGCTTCTTCTTTTCCTCGCTGACATTTCCAATGCAAAACATACGGGATGAGTCGG
>ENA-OQIC01001008-OQIC01001008.1-human-gut-metagenome-genome-assembly--contig:-NODE-1008-length-10689-cov-10.795020_pt1 | contig 10689 bp, 10 predicted proteins | sample MGYA00242572_ERZ504736 | MGnify/ENA primary metagenome ERZ504736 (study PRJEB26092, sample SAMD00036201) | human gut metagenome | host: Homo sapiens | study: EMG produced TPA metagenomics assembly of... | reverse complement strand
TGGATTTCACAATTATACTTACTTCGCCCGGATTTGACAAGTTGTTATCACTATTATCTGCAAATAGATCTTGTGACAAATCATACAGGCAAAGCCCGTATCTATCCTGATTAACCCACATCACATCATTTTTATCCAAGCAAAGATTCAAGATATTCGCATCCCAACCCATGTGTTTTTTAAGTTGTGGCAAAGGATAATTATCAATCTTCGAATTATCAAAGAAAATTGTATATGCCATATCATAAGACCCCAGCCACAGATTCCCTTCTCTGTCTTTCATGATTTTAGTGTACATCATGTGTGTATCTACCAAATCATGTATATCCACAGATACCAATGTACCCTCTTCGGTATATTGCAAGGCGTAAAGTTCATTATAAGACAATAGCCACAAGTAGCCGAATGTATTATCTTGCGTCATACTATAAAAGATCGGTTCCGTTTCCCCACTTCTGGAATTGATAATATGATGTCTTTTATAACATTCTTCCCCTTCTTTCTTTGGAAAGAACTGCCATAGTCCTTCACCCCACGTACCAATCCAATAATTGCCCGATTGGTCTTGACACATAGTATAAGGTGCATTATTCTTGCCTAATGGAGGATAAGTAACAAAAGAATCTGCCTTTTCATCATATCTGAACAAGCCTCCTCCCGTAAGCGCCCACATATTTCCCTCTCTATCCTGATAAACAAAATTAATGGCATGCTATTCTGTTGTGAGCCGAAAATATCATATTCCTTCACAATAGAAGCCGTAGAATTACATCTGTATATTGTATTACCGGCTCCTATCCAAATATTGTCTTCTTTATCTGCTGCCATATAATTAATCCCCTTATCCAACAATCTCGCATCCGGAAAAGGAGTTATTTTACAGGTTTGTTTATCATAAGATTAATCCTTTCCACGTACCGATCCACACATAGTATCATTATCCATTATATTTGAAATTGAGTTATTAGTGAGCAAATTCAGGTTCTTATAATCAGCCCGGAAAGGCTGCAAACGAAAACCATCATACCGTGCCAGCCCATTAGTGGTTCCTATCCACAAATATCTTCTTTATCCTGATAGATATCAAAAATCTCATTGGACGAAAGTTGATAGAAAAAAGGAAGCTGCTTAGATATCATATGCTGCGCACAAACAGAGTATTTACCTAAAAATAAAAGTAAGAAGAGGAAAAAGTACTTCATAGCTATTAGATGTATTGATGGAAACAAAGTTATGGAAATTAATTGTTTGGTAGATGATTTTAGCAAGGAATTCGTATTGAAACAGGAAAAATAATACACCTATACCTTAAATATCTAAATAATATACTTGTAAGTTCTATAATCTTATCCTCGAAAGATTATAAATCTTACAATCTTATCATCGTATATCTTACAACTGCTATTTGTATAAATAAATACAATAAATTTGTAAGGTGTATACCTAATATATACTACTCCCAAAAATGTAAATAAAAACAAATATATATACATGATAAAAAAGTTTTTTATTTTCTGTTCTTTCCATATATCTCCACGACTTTCATTATCTTTGCAACCACTTAATAACAAAGATATTAAATAACAAAAATAGATCATGGAATACAATTTCAGAGAGATTGAAAAGAAATGGCAGCAAAGATGGGCAGAGAACCATACCTATCAAGTGACTGAAGACGAAAGCAAAAAGAAATTCTACGTATTGAATATGTTCCCTTATCCGTCGGGAGCCGGATTGCACGTAGGACATCCGTTGGGATACATAGCCAGTGATATTTACGCCCGTTACAAACGCTTGCAAGGTTTCAACGTGCTGAACCGATGGGATATGACGCATATGGACTTCCTGCAGAACAATACGCTATACAAACCGGACAACACCCTGCCATCACCACTGTGAACAATATCAACCGCTATCGTGAACAGTTGGACAAAATCGGCTTCTCTTTTGATTGGAACCGTGAAGTACGTACTTGTGAACCAGGATATTACCATTGGACTCAGTGGGCTTTCCAACAAATGTTCAACAGCTATTATTGTAACGATACACAGCAGGCACGCCCCATCAGCGAACTAACGGAAGCATTTGCCCGATACGGCAACGAAGGACTGAATGCGGCTTGCAGCGAAGAACTCAGCTTTACAGCCGAAGAATGGAATGCCAAAAGCGAAAAAGAACAACAGGAAATCCTGATGAACTACCGCATTGCCTATTTGGGAGAAACCATGGTGAACTGGTGCCCGCAACTAGGAACTGTTCTTGCCAATGACGAAGTGGTGGATGGAGTTTCGGAACGCGGCGGTTTCCCCGTCGTTCAGAAAAAAATGCGCCAATGGTGTTTACGCGTATCGGCTTACGCACAACGGCTGCTGGACGGACTGGACACTGTGGACTGGACTGATTCACTGAAAGAAACACAGCGTAACTGGATTGGACGCTCGGAAGGTACGGAAGTACAATTCAAAGTGAAAGACAGTGATATTGAATTCACTATCTTTACTACCCGTGCAGATACCATGTTCGGTGTAACCTTCATGGTACTGGCGCCCGAAAGCGAACTGGTTCCCCAACTTACTACTGAAGCACAGAAAGCCGAAGTGGAAGCCTATCTGGACCGCACCAAGAAACGTACGGAACGTGAACGTATCGCCGACCGCCGCGTAACCGGTGTATTCAGTGGCTCATACGCCATCAATCCGTTTACCGGCGAGGCTGTTCCCGTATGGATCAGTGATTACGTATTGGCAGGTTATGGAACAGGCGCCATCATGGCGGTTCCTGCTCACGACAGCCGTGACTACGCTTTTGCAAAACATTTCAATCTGCCTATCGTTCCGTTGGTAGAAGGTTGTGATGTAAGTGAAGAAAGTTTCGATGCCAAAGAAGGTATTGTTTGCAACTCACCCCGCAAGGATGTCACTCCTTATTGTGACCTTTCTTTAAACGGACTGACCATCAAAGAAGCTATCGCAGCTACCAAAGAATATGTGAAAGCCCACAATTTGGGACGCGTGAAAGTGAATTATCGTCTTCGTGACGCCATCTTCTCACGCCAGCGCTATTGGGGTGAACCGTTCCCTGTATATTACAAAAACGGTATGCCTTATATGATTGACTCATCTAAATTGCCGCTTGAACTTCCCGAAGTAGCTAAGTTCCTGCCAACCGAAACAGGCGAACCTCCATTGGGACATGCCACCAAGTGGGCCTGGGATGTAGAAAAAGGTGAAGTCGTGGAAAACAACTTGATTGACAACGTCACTATATTCCCGCTTGAACTGAATACCATGCCGGGCTTCGCAGGTTCATCCGCATACTATCTGCGCTATATGGACCCACACAACGCACAAGCACTAGTATCAGAAAAGGCAGATCATTACTGGCAAAATGTAGATCTCTATGTAGGCGGCACCGAACATGCTACGGGTCACTTGATTTATTCTCGTTTCTGGAACAAGTTCCTGCATGATCTGGGCGTAAGTATCAAGGAAGAACCATTCCAAAAATTAGTAAACCAAGGAATGATTCAGGGACGAAGCAATTTTGTATATCGCATCAAAGACACCAACACCTTTGTGTCATTGAACCTGAAAGACCAGTACGAAACCACTCCGCTGCATGTGGATGTGAATATTGTATCCAACGATATTCTGGATGTAGAAGCTTTCAAAGCATGGCGTCCTGAGTATAACGATGCTGAGTTTATCCTGGAAGATGGAAAATATATCTGCGGATGGGCGGTAGAGAAGATGAGTAAATCCATGTACAACGTAGTCAATCCGGATATGATTGTCGAGAAATACGGTGCCGACACGCTGCGTATGTACGAAATGTTCCTCGGTCCGGTAGAACAGTCCAAACCTTGGGATACCAATGGTATTGACGGTGTTCACCGTTTCTTGAAGAAACTGTGGAATCTGTTCTATAGCCGCACAGACGAATTCTTGCCTGTAGAGGGTGAACCGACTAAAGAAGAGTTGAAAGCAATTCATAAGCTGATTAAAAAGGTAACCGGAGATATTGAAACTTTCTCTTACAACACTTCTATCAGTGCATTCATGATTTGTGTAAACGAACTTACTTCATTGAAATGTCGCAATAAAGAGGTATTGAGCAATCTCATCATCCTGTTAGCTCCGTTCGCTCCACATTATGCAGAAGAACTTTGGGAAGCTCTGGGAAATACCACCAGCGTATGCGATGCACAATGGCCTGCATTCAATGAAGATTACCTGAAAGAAGACACTGTAAAATACACTATCTCTTTCAATGGTAAAGCACGTTTCACCATGATTTCGCCGCTGATGCTGATAACAATACCATTCAGACAACAGTTATGGCAGATGAACAAGCCCAGAAATGGATTGAAGGCAAAACCCCGAAAAAGGTAATCATCGTTCCCAAAAAAATTGTAAACATCGTATTATAATCGATACTATCCTTGAGGTGTGTCAAAAGCAGTAACTTTTGACACACCTTTCTACTTACATTAAAAACAATCCTCATTACCATGGACCAAATATTAAAAATCAAACTAGGCAGAGAGGTAAAAGACTATTTATCCATTACCTTCGGACTGATTTGCTATGCACTGGGATGGGCGGCTTTCTTACTGCCTTATCAAATAACTACAGGCGGAGTAACCGGTATTTCAGCCATTATATATTATGTTACAGGCATTGAAATCCAGGTTTCTTATTTTATTATCAACGCTGTTTTTTTAGGTTTCGCATTAAAGATACTAGGACCTAAATTCAGCCTTAAAACCATTTATGCCATCTTTATGCTGACATTCCTATTATGGCTCTTTCAAGCATTATTGAAGAACCCGGATGGTACACTGCCGCAATTGTTAGGACCGGGACAAGAATTCATGGCTTGTGTAGTAGGTGCCGGCTTGCTGGGATTTGGTATCGGCATTGTTTTCTGCAATAATGGAAGTACCGGCGGAACGGATATCATTGCCTGGATTATCAATAAATATAAAGATGTAACCCTTGGCCGCATGATGATGTATTGTGATATTGTCATCATATCCTCCTGCTATTTCATATTCCATGACTGGAAACGGGTGTTATTTGGTTTCTGCGTATTGTTTATTATGAGCATTGTGATTGATTATGTTATAAACAGTTCACGCCAATCCGTACAGTTCCTTATTTTCTCGCGTAAACATGATGAAATAGCCGAAGGAATCACCAAACAAATAGATCGTGGAGTTACCTTATTGGATGGTACAGGATGGTATAGCAAACAAGGAATCAAGGTCGTAGTGGTACTGGCAAAGAAAAGCCAGTCACTGGATATATTCCGATTGGTGAAAGATATTGATCCCAATGCATTTATATCACAAAGTAATGTGGTAGGAGTGTATGGCGAAGGATTCGACAAACTAAAAATAAAGTAACTAAAAAATAATCTCTTCCATTGCTTCACTGTTTCTGCATTGAAAAACAGAACGATGAAGCAATGATAAGATTACTACATATCGGTTAATCTATTTTCTCAAATTTCTATTTTATACAATATATGTCTGCATAACCAATGCCCTTGTTCCACCAAAGGATGATCGAACTCTTTTTCAAAATGCATTCCTATTTTCTGCATGACCCGTTCAGAGCGTTTATTGGGTATGGCAGTGAACGAATATACCGTTTTAAAAGGTAAATTATCACTCGCATAATCCAGACAGGCAGAAGCGGCTTCTGTGGCATATCCCTTTCCCCATGCATCCCGCACAACCGCCAGCCTATTTCCACTCCGGGAGTAAAATCCGACTCGAAAGCAATATTATGAAAACCCACATAGCCTAGAAAATTCTGAGTTTCTTTACATTCTACAGCATACAAACCATAACCATATTCTTCAAATTCTTTCCGGATACGACAATAAAAAGCCATCGTCTCTTCCTCTGTCAAAGTAGTGATAAAGAATTCCATTACTTCTTTATCACTGTTCATACGGACAAACGGAAGAATATCTTCTTCCTCCCAGTCCCGTAACAACAAATGAGGAGTTTCTATATATACCATACTATCAAGTATCAAATGATACCAACAAAAATAATCAAAAATTGAAAATACACATAGCAAACAAATTACTATTTACCTTTTCACCTATATTATTCTGTCAGGAATTATCTTACTTTGGTTCATTCTCAGTATCTTTGCATTCAATTAATATGATATAAAATGAAAAAGAAATTAGTATTTGCTACAAACAATGCTCATAAACTGGATGAAATATCCTCCATTCTAGGAGAAAAAGTTGAATTATTGAGTTTGAAAGATATCCATTGCCATGTTGATATCCCCGAAACTGCTGATACGTTGGAAGGCAATGCGATGCTGAAAGCGGAGTATATTTATAAAAACTACGGTTTAGACTGTTTTGCCGACGATACAGGCCTGGAAGTGGAAGCTTTGAATGGTGCTCCGGGTGTTTATTCCGCCCGTTATGCCGGAGGCGAAGGACACAATGCGGAAGCCAATATGCAAAAATTATTGCAGAATATGCAGGGAGTGCAAAATAGAAAAGCACAATTCCGCACAGCTATCTGCCTGATTCTGGATGGAAAGAAGCATTTGTTCGAAGGAATTGTAAAAGGTGAGATTATCAAAGAAAAACGAGGTTCGTCAGGTTTCGGATACGACCCTATCTTTGTGCCCGAAGGATATACTAAAACTTTTGCCGAACTAGGCAATGAGACGAAAAACAAAATCAGTCACCGTGCGCTGGCCGTAGAGAAACTTTGCCGGTTTCTGAAGGCGTAACTATATAAATTAGTTATATCATTTGTTTACCTCTATTGAGCCTCATAAAAACAAGTATTCTGTTTTCCTTTGAAAACAATTTTGACGAATAATGATTTCCATGAGAACCATTATTCCGTCAAAACAAATCTTTAATGAAACAGAAATGTCACTCCTATTCCGATGATAAATCCTTTCCAGAAGAATTCCCCTTTACTTTTAAGAATAACAGAAACGTCTTTTATTAACCACATCTTGTTATCTTTTACAAAAGTCATAATCCCAGCTTCTCCGAAATTTCCAGCATCTTCTTGATAGGTTTCACTGCCTCCTCAGCTACCGCTTCATCCACTGTCACTTCCGGCCATTCATACTTTAACGTATTGTACAGCTTCTCCAGCGTATTCAGACGCATGAAATTACATTCATTGCAAGCGCAGGTACTGTCTTCGGGAGGAGCGGGAATAAAGTTCTTCTCAGGACATTTCTTACGCATCTCGTGCAAAATACCGCTTTCCGTAGCCACAATAAAGTCTTTTTTGTCACTGGCAATGGCATATTTCAACAATCCTGCCGTAGAAGCAACCTTGTCGGCCAGTTTGGAAACGGCTCCTTTACATTCGGGATGAACCAGAACAGCAGCGTCAGGATACTGTTTTTTCAACTCCAGTATTTTCTCCACAGAGAACTGTTCGTGCACATGGCAGGCACCATCCCAAAGCAACATATTGCGTCCTGTAATCGAATTGATATAATTACCCAAATTTCTATCCGGACCGAAAATAATCTTTTCATCTGCCGGGAAACTTTCCACGATCTGCTTGGCATTGGTAGAAGTGACCACCACATCGGTCACCGCTTTAACAGCCGCTGTAGTGTTAACATACGAAATCACTGTATAATCCGGATGCTCTTGGACAAATTTAGCAAACTCATCAGCAGGACAACTGTCGGCCAATGAACAGCCTGCATTCAAATCCGGTACCAGCACTTTTTTATCAGGACAAAGAATCTTAGCCGTTTCACCCATAAAGTGGACACCACACATCACAATGATATCCGCATCCGTTTTAGCCGCCCATTGTGCCAGCGCCAAGCTGTCACCTACAAAGTCGGCAATATCTTGTATTTCGCCCGACTGGTAATAGTGACCTAGGATAAGCGCATTCTTTTCCTTACGCAACTTATCAATTTCAGTTTTCAAATCCAGAGTTTTGTCTACCGGTTCGGTAACATACCCTTTTTTCAACCATTCCTCTTTATTCATTATATCTATATTTTTTCTCCTTCTTTCAAAAAAAGAAATATGGGTATTGATAATATGCAAAGTTAAAAACTTTATGGTTATGACCACCTAAAATAGTGATTTTTATTTCCCCGACTTCAATGTACCTGCATTGCTATCTTCGTTATTCACACGTTTCTGCATGGTTTCATACTTACGTCCAAAACTGATATTCCATGATACTTTTGCCACAAACAGGCGGCAGCTCTCTTTCACATACCACCAATTCTTAGAAGGAGCCACTTTACTGAACATTTCTCCTCCCATTCTGTAATTATCAACAAATGGATTCAAAGTCATCACCCCGATATTTAAACGCTTGTATCGATAGGACAATCCCAAGGTATGAAAACTCTCCCCGTATGACAATGTTTCCCCATAGAAATTATTCCGATGATTTTCCATTTGAAAGAATCCGGACCATCTTTTATAAGATGCCATCACTTCGGCCCTGTAATACCAATTGGTATATGTATGATGATAATCCAAGCCACGACTATCATAATAATTTATACCGGTGGAAAAAGAAAAAGTCAAAATATCTTTCAGAGGACCGAGTTTCAATTCCAACTCAGGATTCAATTTCTGCCAACTTAACTGATTGGCATTGGTACGGACAAAACTGTTATTCTTATCTCGTATGGTTTCTTCCATGATAGGCCTGTGCTGATACTGATACGACAAGTGAAAATTACCACTAAACAAACCTTTTCGGAAATCTGCCTCCAACTCATTTTTATATACTGTGAATATCTTTAATTCCGGATTTCCGCTTCTCACCTGTAAAGAGTCAATTAATTGTCTCACATTTCCCATATCGGACAAACCGGGCGATTTACGTGAAATCTGTCCCCGGTAACGGACAAAGACATTATCTGAAAATTGATATCCCAATCTCAAACGGGGCAATAACGAATACCTGTTATATCCTTCCTCTTTCTGTTTGAATCGGGAATAACTGCCTTGCAGTCCAAAAGAATAATTGAAACGATCCATTTTCCCACTGTATTCCACATAAGCTGTCGCATGGGTTTCATGCATCTTTGTTTCAGATGACTCGTTTCCACCATAGGTATTATCCGCCAGACTTTGCTGATATTTCACTCCTGCACTCAATCTGCTCTTCTTGGTTACTTTCCTTTCATAAATACCCTCTCCTATAAATGAGTATTTATTTCCCGATACGGTAGAATAAATATCAGTCAGCAGTTCATTACTCTTCCCCTCCGTATAACTCCTGTCACTTTGAGTGTCAATATATGTAGTCACAGCATTGATAATCAATGACTGGTCATTGTTCAGTTTACATTGAAAATACAAGTCCACCGACGGACGGGAAGTCCGGCCCGTACTATGTTCTTTCATCATCAAAATTTCTTCAGGCTTCTCCCAAATATACAGACTGCTTTGGTTATTCTGCTTGTTCTTATTAAAAGCCCACCGTACAGTGGAATTAAAGAACCATTTCCCCTGATCCTGAAAACTATAATTCAATCCTATATTATACCCATAAGTGGAAATTCTACTCGGAATACCATCTTCCACCCGTGTAAAGGAAGAACCATCCTCATAGCGGAAAGTTTCCCAATTATTACGCCAATAATTATCTACCGAACGATAAACATTATTATAATTCAAACCGAATTCTGACTTTTTATGGTTTATCTTCACTATAAAATTATTGTTTCCAAAAAGTACGTGCGGAGAATCCTGCGCATCCAAAGCCACATATCCACCGGTTTCATGCCGTCTTACAATGTAATCAATCACAGCAGCCGTATGATCCCCATATCGCAAACCGGGAGCATCATGATATTCTATACGAATCACATCTTCAGTACGAAGGACCAATATATCCTGTATCTCGGCATTTACTCCATTTATCCGTAACTGTACATCCCCTTCACCGGAGGATGTTACCTTGTTACGCATTTGATCCACTTGTATTCTGCTCAGCTTCATCTGCTGCAATAACGACAGACCATTGCCGGCCGATTTTAACTGATGTGCTGTAGGAAGGATAATTTTCCTGTCGGCGGCATTTATCACACTGGCTCCCGTTACCACCACTTCCTTTAACAGGATCGATTCCGGCGATATCATGATAACGCCTAAATCCTTAGAAACAGCTAAATGATCCAATGATATAATCCGGGAGGTATATCCCATACCGGAAATACAAAGCAGATAACTTCCAGCTTGGATATTCTCCATCATGAACCTTCCTTTACTGTCGGTTACTCCTCCGGCTATAAATATAGAATCCTTTGTCTGCAATACGACATTCGCAAATTCCACCGCTTCATTTTCTGAAACTACTTTTCCTTTAACCTGTACAGTTTGAGCAAAAAGTATGCAGCACATACACAAAAGTGATGTGGCAACCAATATTCTTTTTATCATATTCTTTATCTTAGTGCATTAGTTAATAAAAAGACCGCGATCTTCTACCTTTTATTTCTGTTACTTAGACGCAGGAAATTACTACAGGTTACATTTCAAGAAACACAATGAACAGTTACCAACAATTTCTTTGTATCTATTATATCTATTTTTTTTCTCCTTCTTTCAAAAAAAGAAATATGGTATTAATAATAGGCTGTTTATATTGTTAGTAAAAAAGAGTTCTTTACTCTTGTCTGATAAGTTATT
>ENA-OQIC01001007-OQIC01001007.1-human-gut-metagenome-genome-assembly--contig:-NODE-1007-length-10699-cov-4.239501_pt1 | contig 10699 bp, 10 predicted proteins | sample MGYA00242572_ERZ504736 | MGnify/ENA primary metagenome ERZ504736 (study PRJEB26092, sample SAMD00036201) | human gut metagenome | host: Homo sapiens | study: EMG produced TPA metagenomics assembly of... | reverse complement strand
TAGGTATTGTACCAAGAACTCCTCCTGAAAATCCCCATAGTGTTGGAATTTCGTAATGTTCCAAAAGGAATTCAATAGGATAAGAAAATAGAGCTATTCCTAAAAGTCCCCCAACTCCTATCGGCAAAAAGAAAAGTACATTTGACTTAAAATTAAGTTTGATATTAGCTAAGAAACTAATAAGGCGCTCATAGACACCTAAAATAGCAGCAAGCGCTCCACCAGACACCCCCGGTAGTAAAAAACCAAGAGAAATAACCATCCCTTTGATTACCTTTTGTACTATAGAAAACATATATCCTCCTTACAGTTTTCTGATTAAAAAAATATCTCAATAATACTTCTTCATCATCGATTATAAAATAGTGTGCTTTATATTGAAAACACTTCACTTTAGGTTATCATATCTATTTTAGATATGTCAACTAATAGCAGTAACGAATCTATCTTACTATTGCTTTCTAATCATCTAACGAAACAGACACTTCTTTAGTAACTTTATTAACATTTTGAAAACTCCTTAGACTTTTTAATCCAAAAAGATGATTATTCTTAATACTTATCCCTCGCTAGCTTTTCTAAATTAAAACTGCTATACTTTACTAGAAGCTTATAAGTGGCATTCTTAAGCCACAATACTACTTTTACTATCTAATTTATTATCGTTGATGCTCTAATTTCAATAGGCTAAAACCGATAAATATGAGGAAACATAATGATTACAAATGAATTTGATACGATTGCTGCGATTTCTACACCGCTTGGTGAGGGGGCAATCGGAATTGTAAGACTTTCTGGAACGGAAGCGCTAGCTATTGCACAAAAAGTCTATCATGGTAAAGACCTTAACGAGGTCGCTTCACATACGATTAATTACGGTCACATTGTTGACCCTGATACTGATGAAGTGCTTGATGAGGTTATGGTGTCTGTGATGCTTGCGCCAAAAACATTTACCTGTGAGAATGTCGTGGAGATTAATACGCACGGTGGTGTTGCCGTGACAAATGAAATTTTGCAACTTGTCTTGCGCCAAGGGGCTCGTCTTGCTGAACCTGGTGAGTTTACCAAACGTGCTTTCTTGAATGGTCGTGTTGACTTGACACAAGCGGAAGCCGTTATGGATATTATCCGTGCGAAAACAGACAAAGCCATGAATATTGCGGTAAAACAACTTGATGGGTCATTGTCACAATTAATCAATGACACGCGCCAAGAAATCCTAAACACCTTAGCTCAAGTCGAGGTCAATATCGACTACCCTGAATACGATGACGTGGAGGAAATGACGACAGCTTTAATCCGCGAAAAAACACAAGAATTCCAAGAACTTTTGGAAAATCTATTGCGTACTGCAAAACGTGGCAAAATTCTGCGCGAAGGCTTATCTACTGCTATCATTGGTCGTCCAAACGTTGGAAAATCAAGTTTGCTTAACAATCTGTTACGCGAAGAAAAGGCTATCGTTACTGATATTGAGGGAACAACCCGTGATGTAATTGAAGAATATGTCAATATCAAAGGTGTACCTTTGAAACTGGTTGATACAGCTGGTATCCGCGAAACAGATGATGTGGTTGAAAAAATCGGTGTGGAACGTTCGAAAAAAGCCCTTGAGGAAGCTGACCTTGTTCTTCTTGTGCTCAATAGTTCTGAACCTTTGACTGACCAAGACCGTGCACTTTTGGAACTTAGCAAAGATAGCAACCGCATTATTCTCCTTAATAAAACAGATTTACCAGAAAAATCGAGCTGATCAGTTGCCAGATGATGTCATTCGCATTTCCGTTCTTAAAAATCAAAATATCGACGTGATTGAAGAACGTATTAACCAACTGTTCTTTGCTAATGCTGGTATTGTTGAAAAAGATGCAACTTATCTTTCAAATGCTCGCCATATTTCATTGATTGAAAAAGCGGTGCAAAGTTTGCAAGCCGTCAATGAAGGGCTTGAACTAGGAATGCCTGTTGATCTTCTTCAAATTGATTTAACACGTTGCTGGGAAATTCTCGGTGAAATCACAGGTGATGCAGCACCTGATGAATTAATCACAAAACTCTTTAGCCAATTCTGTCTTGGAAAATAACGTTAGGTCAGAACATTAAAACTATTCTATCCAAATAAGATATCTCAATCACTTATCCTAGTTATGCTAAAACGAAGCTAAGCACTTTTTCCTTAGCTTCGTTTTCTATTACTTTGCAAGAATTTCTTTGACTCGTTTTTGCAAATCAGGGATCACTTCTTTTGCAAACCAAGGATTTCTTGCTTGCCAAAGATTGTTACGAGGCGAAGGGTGTACTAAAGGGAAAAATTGGGGTAGGTAGGTTTGATAATGTTTTACCGTTTCTGTTAACGTGACAGAAGATTTCTGTTGCAAATAATAACGCTGTGCATAGGAGCCAACCAAAATATGTAATTCAATATTTGGAGCGAAAGCCAAGGTTCGTTTGTGCCACTTTTCAGCAAAGCCCTTTCGTGGCGGCAAATCACCTGATTTTCCCGTTCCCGGAAAATAATAATCCATTGGTACAACCGCAAAAAGCCCAGAATCATAAAATATTTCTCGGTCCACGCCCAGCCATTTTCGCAAATTATCACCACTTGGATCATTCCAATACAAACCCGACTCTTGCGCACGAATGCCTGGAGCTTGTCCGACAATATTAATCCGAGCCGTTTTTGGAACAGTAAAAAGTGGCTTTATGCCTTGTTGAGTGTAGGTCGCATTTTGCTCATCTGCCATAATGTCCGCAATTAATTGTTCAATGGTATCCATTTCTCCCCCCTTCTACTTCTTCTTCAAAGCTTTCAAATATATAAAGAAAGAGATTCTTACAAGTTGTAAAAATCTCCTCTTGTCATTGTCAAAGATTATTTAATCAATTCGTAAAGTGCTTCGGCGTAGATTGCTGCAGCACGGTAAAGGTCTTCAACATCGGCAAATTCATTTGCTTGGTGCATTGTATTGACATAATCTGGGAACATTGCACCGAAAGCAACACCACGTTTAAGAAGGCGTCCAAATGTACCACCACCGATAACTTGTTCGTAACCTTTCAAGCCTGTTTGTTTTTCGTAAACAGAGAGAAGTGTTGCAACCAATGGGTCATCAGCTGGAACATAGTGTGGTGTGTGTTCATGGTCTGAAAGTGTTACTTTTGTCACACCGTTAAGTTTTTCAAGTTCAGCTTTGATAGTTTGCGCATCTGTACCTTGTGGGTAACGGAAATTAAGAGTGATTGTATTGTCATCTGAATTGCGGTCAAATTTGAAAACACCAGCGTTCATGCTAAGAGCGCCCATTTTTCATCAGTATAGGCAACACCAAGGTTTTCACCTGCAAAATCACCGTGAAGAACGTTTGCTGCTGTTTCAAGATAAGCTTTAGCAGCTCCTTCAAAAGCAAATTGGTTAAGGAATTTAGCAAGGTATGTTGCACCGTTGATACCAAGTTCTGGTGTTGAACCGTGAGCTGATTTTCCGACAACTGTCAAACGGAAAGCGTCGCCTTCTTGAGTAAGTTCAGCAGTCAAGTTTTCAGCTGTTGTGTATGCTGTTAATTTTTCTTGAAGTTCAGCCAAAGTACTGTCAGCTGTGAAGATAGCTGTTGCTGATTCTGGCACCATGTTATCACGAAGTCCAGCATCGAAACTATTCAATGTGAAGGCACCGTTATTGTCACCTGCAAAGTGTAGGAATTCTGTGATATTTCCTTTTCACCATTGATAATTGGGAATTCAGCATCTGGAGAGAAACCAAAATCAGGGTCTTTCAATCCATTATGAGCAAAATAATATTCCATATCTCCCCAGCCTGATTCTTCATCAGTACCAACGATGAAACGAACTTTTTTAGATACTGGCAAACCAAGTTCTTTGATGATTTTTAGGGCATAGTAACATGCCATTGTTGGACCTTTATCATCAGATGACCCACGCGCATAAAGGCGTCCATCTTTGATAACTGGCTCATAAGGGTCAGTATCCCAACCGCTACCTGCAGGCACAACATCTAAGTGAGCAAAGATTCCGAGAACTTCGTCACCTTCACCAAATTCAAAATCACCAGCATAGTTATCAATGTTACGTGTTTTGTAACCATCACGTTCAGCCATAGCTAGGAAATGTTCCAAAGCTTTTACTGGACCAGGTCCAAATGGGTGTTCTTTGTCAGCTTTGCTGTCATCACGTTCTGAGTTGATACGCAAAAGAGCAAAGAGGTCTTCCATCATGGCATCTTTACGTTTTTCAACTTCTGCTTTAAAGTCTACTGTCATTCTTATAACTCCTTCATAAAGGTAGCTTTTCTCAAAAAGAAAAGCAATCTTGTTTTATCTTTTGAATTCACCAAAAATTGATAAACTCATGTTACTGTATTTGTCAAACTCAACCTAGCAAATAAACCAAGCTTGATGCATGAAATTAAAGTCGGTACGCTTAACGACGTTCGATAATTTCGTCAACAGGCAAACGATAACTTGGTTCAGGCTTATTATCGCTATAACCAACAGTGATTAAGAGCTCTGGACGAAAACGTTTATCAATTTCTAGGATATCATTGGTTGATGACTTATCAAATCCCAGAATAATATTTGATGAAATATCTTGGTCAGTCAAAGCCAAAACAAGATTCATCGCAACAATTCCAGCATTAAGAGCAAGGTATTCACCTTTACGTTTGTCGTCAAATTCTGCAAAACGAGCAGGTAAAGTCTCCATGTAGTAGCCTAACATATCATTACTCAATGACTTGACACCAATACGAGCAATTTTGCGAGAACGTTGAACCAAATCTGTATCGGTAAAAATTGCTACAACGTATTGAGCTTGCTCTACTTGCTTTTTATTAATTTCTGGAAGATGTTCAGCAAGTTCGGCTTTTTTATCTTCCACCACAACAAATTTCCAAGGTTGGATATTATTAGCACTTGGAGCTAATGTAGCGATTTCAATGGCTGTTCGTAAATCCTTATAATCAACAGCTTTGTCATTGAAGGTTTTGACGGCATGTCGCTTTTTGTTTAATTCTAGAAATTTCATAAGCGAACCTCCTTCTAAAATATTCTCTGCTCCTCTATTCTAACATTTTTTGAAAGAGTTCACAGCTTTTTTTAGTAGTTTTGGGAAAGAAATCTAACATGAAACAAGATTTTTGTAATATAAAAAGACTGGATGTGCAATTCCAGTCCTAAAATTATTATACTTTTTTTATCATTCTTAATTTCTTTAGCCAAGCATAGCCTGCTACTGCTAGCCATGTGAAGACGTTGCCAATCAGTAAAGGTTTGAACCAGACACCAATATGGTAAGTGATTTTTAATGTGTTTTTTCCGACTTTTTGTGTCACAGTCGGTGTTCCGATTCCTGACAAGGAATAGTCCTTACAACTTAGTTTCTTACCATTGAGTGTTAGCTCAGTATCCTTGTATTTGGCGATTGGAATGTTGACCTTACCACTATTGTCGGCAATCCATGTAAAGATAAGAGTATTGCCATCTTGTGATTTGTCAAAAGCAGCTGTATGACTAATGACAAATTCTTCATAAAGAACGTATTTGTTATCCTTGTTTGATTTGTCAGCAGGAAGATAGTCTGGTGTTGATTTCGAGATTAAATTTAACAGTTCATCTAAATCTGAACTGTGAAAACTAGCTCGAACTCCCTCAGGCTTTCCCCAAACAAAGGTATGTTTTTTAGTTTTGATAGGGTGTTTAGCAGTATAGTATTCAACAATCTTTTCTTGTTGCAGATGTGTTAGCTGAGCAAGGCTGAAAAGATTAATCAAAATCGCTCCGGCTGTCACTAGTCTGGACCATTTGATATCAAAATAACGCTCTAAAACTAGCGCTACTGCTAATAATAATAGCACCGTAGCGGGCACAAAAAAGCGAAACGGGAATTGAATTAAATTGACTAAAGAAAGGTTTAATTTATTAATACTGTACCAAGGAAAAATGCTACTTGACAGAACGAGAAAGAAGAAAAATGTTCCTGTTGTAACTCGCAAGAGTATATCAAAATGGCGCCAATGTCTGAATGAAAAATACAATTGATACAGCACCAAAAGTAGCAAAGGTAACGGTGTTATCAGCCATTGAATGCTACGTTGATTCACCGTCATAATATATAATTTTGAATTGATAAATGGTTCAACCAAATTATTACTACGCCCGACGTCAATAAGCGCAGCCCAGACATTCGTTGTCAATAAAAGAGCCAGTAAAACAGCTTGTATTCCTTTGATGATAATGGTTTTCTTTTCTTGAGATTTGATAAAACCGTACAAATAAAACGGCAAATAAGAAACAATAAGCAAGAAACAGCTTAGCATATGAACTTGCATCATCAAAGCGACAGCAACAGCTAAGCGTAGCACGCCTACTTTTTTAGTTTTTACAAAATCAATCGCTGGAATCATGCACCACGGCATAAAAGCAGCTCCCCAACTTGAAAAACCTTGCCTAAATGTCCAATATTGAACAGAAAAAGTCATCATGTAAAAATAGCAATGGCTAGAGAAATTTTAGGCTTGACAGCTACTCTACGTGTTAATCGATACATTGAAAAGCCTGCAATCACACTCAACAAAAAGCGTGACACTAACTGATACGTGTACCAATTACGACTGATTAAAACCAGTAAACCTTGAAAATAGGCAAAATAGGGACCGTATAACGCATTAACAATCCGCCCTGAGCTATAAAAGCCATACAAGGATATAAAATAACTGAAGTTACCAGTCTTAATCTGCATAGCCGTTTCATAGAAACGATTGTAGTGAAAGAGAAAATCACTACCAACAATAACACCTTTTGATATAATTTGTGGAAGAATCAGTAAAAAAGCAACTAGCATTATCATAAGGCTTGGTAGCCAAAAGCGTTTTTCTCGTAGATGAGAAAGGCTCTTCTTAAAATTCTTAAACATGCTTATCTCCTTAAAAAATCCCTATCCATGTTAGCACAGTTTAAAAAAGATTACAAACAGAAATAGAAAGTTTTCATAAAATTCTCTTATTTATATTCAAAAGTACCTTTCGTTTCTTGCAAAAATTATTCCTAAATTTGATCCCCTGCTTCTTCTAAGAATCAGAGTGCTCTTTGGAAATCTACTATTTTCGTTAAAACGTAATCCGTATTATAGGTCGAAATGGCAAAAATACTAATATTATTTTCTGTTAAAAGACTTGATATTTTCGATAAAATGCCAATCAAAGAAAAGTCTAAAATACCCTCAATTCGAAAGCTGACCAAGTCTTATCAACTGTCAAAGCATTTTCAGAGACAAAAGCAATCGGACAAACAAGTTATTTTTCGTCATCTGTTGCCCCAGTAACGACAAACGGATTTCCCAGACTGACTTGTGAATAATCCTCGACTTGGCAAACAGCAAGTTCTTCAGTCATCGGTTTAATGGTTAGCATTGGTCGCTTCCTCATCACTTAATTTTGCTTTAATCGCAGTCGCGACATTTCGTGGAATACCACAGTTCACAATGTCGTCTATATCAGCCTTTTGAATATTGGGTAGGCTCTTAAAGTGCTTCATGAGTAATTGCTTGCGCTTTGGTCCCAATCCAGCAATGCCATCAAGTTTTGATGAGAATGAATTTTTACTACGCACTTGACGGTGGAAGGTAATAGCAAAACGGTGCACCTCATCTTGGATACGTTGTAACAAGAAAAATTCTTCGGAATTTCGTGGCAATTCAACAACTTCTAAGGGGTCACCAAATAATAATTCGTGCGTTTGGTGTTTATCATTTTTTTGCAGACCAGCAATTGGAATATCAAGACCGAGTTTATTTTCAATAACATCACGCGCCACATTGACCTGACCTTGACCACCATCGATGATAATCAAATCTGGTGCACTAAGCCATCTTTCAGCACACGGCTATAACGGCGATAGATGACCTCGCGCATACTGGCATAATCATCTGGTCCGACAACCGTTTTAATCTTGAATTTTCGATAATCTTTCTTACTTGGTTTTCCATTTACAAAGACCACCATAGCAGCGACAGGGCTTGTTCCTTGAATATTTGAGTTATCAAATGCTTCAATACGAACAGGCTTTGGAATGTTAAGCAATTCGCCGATATTTTCAACAGCGCCATAAGTTTTCTTAACATCTTTTTCAAGCAAATCAAATTTTTGTTGCAAACTCATACGTGCATTTTTGATAGCTAGGTTAACAAGCTGCTTCTTCTCACCACGTTGGGGCTTGATGATTTTCGTATCAACAATCGCCTTGACCAAGTCTTCATCAATTTCTTTAGGAATAAAAATTTCTTTGGGAATAAAGTGCTTATTGTCACGGTAAAATTGCCCCATGTAAGTCAAAAAATCTTCTTCTGGGTCATTATAATAAGGAAACATATTAACATCACGTTGAATGAGTTTTCCTTGGCGAACAAAAAATACTTGCACACACATCCAGCCTTTGTCAACGTAGTAACCAAAAATATCACGGTCCATCATATCTTGGCTCATCACACGCTGTTTCGTGCGTAAAGTTGAGATAGCTTGCAGTAAATCGCGATATTCTGCCGCACGTTCAAATTCCATTAAATCTGACGCTTTTTGCATTTTATCTTTAAGTTGGTCAACAATTTTATTGTCTTGACCATTAAGGAAATTTTTCACATCGTGCGCCATATCAACAAAATAATCATGGTCAACATGACAAATCGTATGTGCTTTACATTGCCCCAAATGGTAATAAAAACAAACTTTATTAGCAGGATTGGTACATTTCTTAAATGGAAAAATGCGGTCTAACAGGCGTTTGATTTCCGTTGCCGCTCCTGAGTCAGGATAGGGTCCAAAATACATGGCACCGTCTTTTTTGATTTGGCGGGTAATCATTAAACGTGGGTACTGCTCATTAGTTGTGATTTTGATGAAAGGATAGGATTTATCATCTTTGAGCTTGATATTGTATTTTGGCATATTTTCTTGAATGAGATTGATTTCAAGAAGCAACGCCTCGGTATTGGAACCTGTGACAATATACTCAAAATCCTCTATTTCTGAAACCAAAAGTTCTGTTTTGGTATTATGGCTGCCATGAAAATAGCTACGCACACGATTTTTCAGATTTTTTGCCTTACCAACATAAATAATCGTGCCATTTTTATCCTTGTGTATATAGCATCCTGGGCTATCTGGCAATAGTTCCAGTTTATGTTTAATCAGTTCATTCATGTCTCTATTATAACAAAATCGTTTTAGCATTGCTGTGGTAAAAGTTCCTCTTATTTTTAGGATTTGGCTTTTTTTGATAACATAAAGGCAAGATTGATTTATCGAAGAGTGAAACTGTCATTGCCATTATCAGTAGTTATCCGCTGACAGAATCTCTTTATCAAGGTGCCCTATTATTTATTAGATATCATATCCTATCTTTGTGCGACAACATGGGCATACAATCGCTACTATTCTGGCAGTTCGTCGAAGAAAACGTGAGTATCACAATATTCTACATCCTGGTCCAAGGAAAAATTTACGTGATTTTTCATAACTGTTATTTAACAAATAAGACTTTTTCAGCATATCCAAAAACCGCAAGCTAAATTAGTTTGCGGTTTTCTATTTTAAATATAAATAAAAGGAGAGCGAGTTAATTAATCATTTGGAACGAAAACAAGGTGTTCGTTGACAAAGGCATCAAAGCCGAGTTCGCTTAATTCGCGACCGTAACCTGAATTTTTAATGCCTCCAAATGGGATTTCTGGGTGTGATGTCCAACCAGATTGATAAATGACATCCCTGTCTCAATCTTGGCAGCCACTTCTTTGGCATGATTAAGATTTTCTGAAAAGACGGTACCACCAAGACCATAGCTAGAATCATTGGCAAGCGCGATAGCTTCTTCTTCAGTATCAACTTTATAGATAGAAGCAACTGGACCAAAGATTTCCTGATTGTAGATTGGATTTTCTTTGGTGATATTTGTCAAAACAGTTGGCATGACAAAATTTCCGGGGTGGTCAATTGGTTCATCACCGTAAACCACAGTTGCACCATTTTGCTTAGCTAATTTGATTTGACCAAGCACTTCTTCTTTTGCGGCTGCTGATGACAACGGTGCTAAAGTTGTCGCTTGGTCCATCGGGTCACCCCATTTAGCTGATTTGAAATGTTTAACTACCATATCAACGAATTTATCATAGTTTTCTTGACCAACAACGACAAAACGTTTTGATGAGGTACAAACTTGACCAGCATTGTAGAGACGAGCAAAGAAAATGGTCTTATCAAGCAAATCAAAATCAGCATCTTCTAGGATAATAAAGGCGTCATTACCCCCAAGTTCCATAGATGATTTTTTCAAATTTGCTCCCGCTTCTGCTGCAATAGAAGCACCACCACGTTCAGAACCAGTCAAGCAAACCCCAACAACACGTGGGTCTGCGATAGCCTTGGAAACTTGGTCATAAGAAAGGAAGAGATTTTTGAATGCGCCAATTGGTGCACCTGCTTCCAAAACCAAATCATCAAATGCTTGTGCTGATGCTGGACAGATTGAAGCATGTTTCAAAATCATCGGATTTCCAATCATAAAGTTTGGTGCAAAGACGCGCATGATTTGATAGAATGGGAAATTCCATGGTTCAACGGCTACCAAAACACCTGTCGCTTGCTTGATGTAATAAGCATCACCATTAATGTTTTCAAGCGGACGTGGTTTCA
>ENA-OQIC01001006-OQIC01001006.1-human-gut-metagenome-genome-assembly--contig:-NODE-1006-length-10715-cov-1.633831_pt1 | contig 10715 bp, 15 predicted proteins | sample MGYA00242572_ERZ504736 | MGnify/ENA primary metagenome ERZ504736 (study PRJEB26092, sample SAMD00036201) | human gut metagenome | host: Homo sapiens | study: EMG produced TPA metagenomics assembly of... | reverse complement strand
TTCTTAATGCTGCTCTTCCGATCGTTTATTATTTTTTATCATATACCAGAAGTCTAAAGTGTGGACAATTACAAGATTGAAAAATTTAAGTGGGTGTGTATGTTGAGTGTTATCGTTTTTCAATTTTGGTAGTGATAGACAGTGTTTATTATAAATACCAATACAGTAAAACATACACACTGTGTAGTGGTTTGAATAGCGTTTCGTTGTATGAGTCAGAAAGAACAAGAGAAGAAATATTTATAAGAATAAAGGGTGACAACATGAGCACTTTTTGAATGCGTTTTTTACAAATTCGCAGCGCCCTGTGGTTGATTGTCTGACCGTAGCTGCGGGCATTTTGGCTCGCAGCCAGGAAGTTATCAAAGGAACAGGCGCGGATCAGCGATTTGTAAAAAACGCTTTCAAAAATGCGGAGTATCACCCTTTATTCTTATAAATATTTCTTCTCTTGTTCTTTCTGACTCATACATGCAACACTATCAACAAATCAATTTTTACTATTCAACTACAACTTTGCATATTTTCTTAAAACAAGCAATTCCATATTTGATAAAATTTTCATACCATCCTGTTTTAGTTTTGCCACATAATCTTTCTCTTCAATCTGTTTTAATGCCTTTTCACATGCTGCATCCAGATCTCCGTCCTCTGCATACTTTATCTCAATCACAATTCCTGTTCTATTGGTCGGAACCTCCACTAATATATCACTGTAACCAATTCCTGATTCTGCATTTGACTTGATCAGCCAGTTTGATTTATATCCTAGAAGTCCAAGCAAAATACCATGATAAAAATTTTCCTTCTTTTCTTTTGCAACTGCTGTATCACGTATACTGATGGTATTCCAGAGATAGTCTCCAAAAATCTGTTCTATCTTTTCGGAATCTTTATCTACAAATGCACTGCAAAACTCTTCCAATGTTTTTCCATCATTCTTGATACATCAGAAAACCACTCTCTGATTTTTTTTACGAAAAGATTTCTAACCTCTTTATTCGGAATTACCAGACGGTATTTTCCACTTTCTGTACAACCTTTATGTGTCAGATATCCTGTCGTAAAAAGCACACTCCATAAATTTTCAATGCTTTTATCAATCTCATCATAAGTGAGTTCTGATACAACATCCTTTTCAATACTCTCTCCTGCTATTAAACGTTCTATCTCGTTTCTAGTCGATATATCAGCCTTGTCTATAAATCTACGAACGATAGCATTACCACTTGAGTTGGACCAGAAATCCTGTGGCTTAGCAGAAACATCTAAATATAAGCTTTTACAATATTGAATTACATCCCATGGACAATATATATCAGTATTTCCAAAATGATAACCGTCATACCACTCTTTAACTTCCAAATAATGATCTTTAAAGTTGTAATCATTCAATATTTTTTTGACCTCAGCATCTGTAAATCCAAAACTCTCATCATACTGATCATTCAAGATTGATAAAACCTCAAAATTATTAAGACCTGTAAAGATGCTTTCCTTAGAAATCCGCATACAACCTGTCAAAACCGCAAACTGTAAACTATCATTGGTCTTCAACGCCATTCCGAAAAGACCTCTGATCAATGACACCATCTCTCTGTAAAAGCCATTCTGAAAAGCCTTATCCAAAGGGACATCATACTCATCAATCAAAATGATCACCTTTTTTCCAAAATGCTTGTACAATAATTGCGACAAAACCTGAAGGCTTGATATCAGCATTTTTTCATTCATTGTATTCATACCATTATTTAATGAAATAATAGCTTTGTATCGTTTTTTCTCATTTTCTGACAGATGTTCACTATCTTCCAAAAATCCAAACCGCTCTGCTTCTAGACCTATCAACTCTGTCATGCGATACTTGGCATCCTCAAAAGTTAATCCATCCACACTTTTTAATGAAAGAAAAATAACCGGATATTTTCCCAGATACTCTTCACAAAGTTCTTTATTTTCTGCAATATATAATCCATCAAACAATGACGCATCCGCACCTATTTCAAAAAAAGAACGCAGCATACTCATATTCAAAGTCTTTCCAAAACGACGTGGACGTGTAAAAAGAGTCACCTCTCCACCTGTCTCCACCAACTGCTCTATAAGCTTTGTCTTATCAATATAATAAAATTGATTCTTTCTAATTTTTTCAAAACTATCAATTCCTACTGGTAGTTTTAAAGTATTGACCATATAAACCTCCATGAAATGTTCAAAATCCGCTATACTTTGTCTTAAGTATAGCGGATTTTTAGTTCAAATACAAATACACTCTCATGCTTCTGATATTATATATCCTTACCCTTAATCACAGATTCCAAAAATCTACATATTCTTCAAACTGTTGAATTCCCATCTCTGTGATCTCATATTGTGTTACCGCTTTCCCATTCATTAGTTTCTTTTCAGATTTAACATATTCCCAGCTTTCTAATTTCTTCAGCTGTATACTAAGATTACCGTCCGATGCATTTGTTAATTTCTTTAGTTCTGTAAAAAGCAATTTTTTTGTGATCAGATGACTGATGATCAGTAGTCTGAGTTTTGAACAAAATGCTTCCTGTATTTGATATTCTTTCACCCTGTAACATATCCTCTTTCATTTATAATCATTCTTTTCTTATACATTTTGCTAATATCATATAGCCAATAATAAGCATAACATAATAATACAAATCTTGATAGTGTATCACGATATTTCCAATTGATAATTCCTGATCTATCGCAAATGCGATCAGGTAAACGACTAAATTACCTATCGCACATACAGCATATATTTTGTTATCACGTACAAAACTGACAATTAAAAATGATACACTTAATAAGATAATTGCTGAAAACACCTGTAAATTCATCAACATTTCTAACATTTTTCCTGCCTGAGAAGCTTCATTATTTAATGTAAACGATCCGATAATTCCTGCAATCCATAAAATGACTGGGATCACAACTACAACGCTTCCATAAATATAAAGCATCGCCTGATAATAATGATTAGTATTGCTTTTTTCCTCTTTGTACATTCGGAAAATATAATACGCCAGATAAACAAAACATATCATTCTCCCAATATACATTTCCCTCACGAATCCTTGATATAAACTAATGATTAAATATAACACAACGGTTATCATATTAACAATTGCATAGCTTTTAAAAATCCACCTAATTGATTCATTGGATTCTTAGCACCATCGATTGCAGATCGAATCATTTTAAAATCTTCTTCGTATGTTTTACTCTCCATCTTCTCTATCTCCTTTTGTTTTTAAAGTTTCTTTATTTTATAAAGTTTATATTATTATATTTTATTTATATTTTTTTGTCAATATATTTTATTTTCTCTTTATTTATGTTATACTTACCTCGCACAACAAACGTACGTTCGATAAAGTGAGCTGCGGCTATGGCTAAATTAAATAAAATCAAACCAGCTACTATATTAAAAAACTTCTGGAAAAATAATGACCGATTTGCTGATCTTTTTAATGCTTTCTATATTTGGCTGGTGTCACGCCCATCACGCTTTTAAATGCGGATGAAAATTTTCCTGGATTTTCGTATCCCATTTTCAATGCAATTTCTTGAATCTCTACTTTGGAATCTTCCATTAACAGATTGGCTGCAACATTCATACGTTATCTCTTCTGGTAAGAATAAATGGAATCTCCATAAATTTCACGAAAACATTTTTTCATGCTTGTTGCTGGCATATCGTATTGTTTTGACAATTCTTCGATTGTGACTCTCACTTGTAAATTTGATGTAATCTGCTCATGGATCGCACGGATCTTTTCCATATTGGGCAATATCCAGATTTAAAAATAGAAATTCTCCCAATGACGGACTACCAGCAAAGAGGAGAAATATTTTCCGTTCTTGGAAGCAAATATGATCTGTTTGAAGGTATTTATGGGCCTGCTGACTGGAAGAGACTTTGTCAGTTTCTTGAACTTGACAGGACACCAATTTGTTGTGCCATTCCTAAGAACCACCCTCTTTGTGATCACAAACAAATTTCTATGCATGATCTTGATAATCAACATATTGTTACGATTCCTCTGGATACAGATCTGACTCTGCCTTATGGATTAATGTATGCAAATGAGCCAAGTGAAGCTTTGAAAAAGTTTCTTAGAATTGCAAAAAAACTGACATGGTAAAACTGTCAGCTTTTTTGATCTCTTCTTGCAACGTATATTTATTCATTTTTATTTGTAAGTTTTTTCATGATCTTAAGCATAATAACTGCTGCGATCAATGCTGTAACCACGTCTGAACACGCCTGTGATACCAAAACTCCTGTATATCCAAACACATTTGACATGATAAAAAGTGCTAATACATAGATCACACCCTGTCTGCTAATGGATAAAACAAAAGCTCCTCCTGCATTTCCAACGGCCTGACATACGCAGGTTGAGATCAGGCTCACGGACATAAAAGGTCATTCCGATCTGCTGGAATCTTAACATCATGGCTCCATTTGTTATGATATCTGGTTTATCCATAAATACTTTGATGATCTGTGGTGCGAAAATACACATGAGAATCGTAAATAATAGTCCTAATCCCATTTCAAATAAATATGCAAATTTCAGGATATTTTTTAATCTTTTTTCATTTTTAGCCCCGTAGTTGTATCCGACCAGCGGCTGTCCTCCGAAGGCAAATCCTACGAGTACTAAGGCTGTGATCATATTAACCTTTAATGCGATTCCCATCGCTGCGACTTTATCTGTTCCATATGGAAGTAAAAAATTATTGGTCATGACCATCATAAAGGTCTGCATGATATTTGTGATCGATGCTGGAATTCCGATCATTAAGATATCTCTGATCCTTCTTCCTGTGACCTTCATATGGGATGGAGAACATGTCAGTCTCTTTGATTTCTTCATCACCGCATATACATAATAAATATCTGCAATGATATTTCCAAGAACTGTTGCCATGGCGGCTCCTGCTGCCCCCTGGTTTAATCCAAAGATAAAGATTGGGTCAAAGATGATATTTACAATGGAACCAATAATTGATCCTGCCATTGACTGGACTGCTAATCCTTCGGTTCTTAGGATATTGCTTGGCACCATGCTGAAAATGATAGATACTGCACCAATCGCAATCCATGTGTAGTAGGCATTGGCATACTGGTATGTATCTTTGCCAACTCCTAATAATCCGAGAATCTGTGTACGGAATAATAATAGGATTGCACTGATACATAGTCCAAATACCAAAGATATCCAGATACAGAATGCGCATGTTTTCTTTGCCTCGTTATCTTTCTTCTCTCCTAACAATCTTGAAATCACGGAACTTCCTCCAAGTCCGAAGATATCTCCAAATGCGATCATTAAGGTAAACATCGGTGCTACAAGTGACACTCCGGCGACCAGTTCCTGCACTCCTGTCAGGGCGATAAAATAGGTGTCTACCATGTTGTATACTAATGATACGATCATACTTAATACTACTGGCAGTGCAAGTTTCATATATGCCTTTGGAACTGGCATTTTTTCAAATAAATAATTTTCCATAAATTTTTAAATCTCCTTTCGATTGATACCCTTTTATTTGTTTCAATGACAAAAAACATCCATAATCCTTAAAATATATAATGGATTATGGATGTCCGAACCGTAGCATTGTAATACTATCATTACAACACCCTATCATATCTAATTTTTACACTGTGTGGTATTCTAACAGATTTTTGATGTTTCGTCAAGTTGCAAAGTTGTTATTATTTAAAACTGTGTTCCTCTCTCGATTGCTACCATAAACAGTTCATACATATCATCTTCACCGCTTAGTTTTGGAGAATTCTCTCCGCCACCATTCGTACTTCTTCGCATTGTTGCATAAAATTCTTCTCCTGCGTTGATCAATTCCATTGGATAGATCTCATAACCAAACTCCTGGCATTTCTTACAAAAAGCTATGATTGGTTCCTTTTCTGTTCTTGTTGCTAATAAAGCCTGTTTCATTGTTTCATCATGCAGAGCTTTTTCCTGTAATTCTTCTAATTTTTCGTATACATCCATAATGTTTCACTCCTCTCTGACGACTCTTCTTACTTGATTATCATTATAGCATTTTTTTATAATGCTTAAACAATCTATATATTTACTTGAACTTCAAAAAGGCGCCTGTGATTTCTCACAAGCGCCTTTGCTGTTATTCTTATTATATCCTCTTATCTTGCTTCTTTCAAGATGTCTTTAAGAAGATCTTATTTTACGATCAGGGATTTTCCTGTCATTTCTGCTGGCTGTTCCATTCCCATTAACTCGATTAATGTAGGTACGATATCAGCTAAGCATCCACCTTCTCTTAATTTTAATCCTTCTTCAGCATTTACAAGGATAAATGGTACTGGATTTGTTGTATGTGCTGTAAATGGAGCTCCTGTTTCATAGTCTTTTAACTGCTCTGCATTTCCGTGGTCAGCACAGATAAACATCTGTCCATTTACTTCTTTGATTGCTTCTACTGCATCTCCAACGCATTTGTCAACTGCTTCTACCGCTTTGATCGCTGCTTCTTCGATTCCTGTATGACCTACCATGTCGCTGTTTGCGAAGTTCATGATGATCACGTCATATTTGTCAGATTTGATCGCTTCTACAAGTTTTGCACCAACTTCTGGAGCACTCATCTCTGGCTGAAGATCATACGTTGCTACTGCTGGAGATTTTACTAAGATTCTGTCTTCTCCTTCGTTTGGTTCTTCGACTCCACCGTTAAAGAAGAATGTTACATGAGCGTATTTCTCTGTTTCTGCTAAACGTAACTGTTTTAATCCGTGCTGTGCAAGGAATTCTCCAAATGTATTCTTGATCTCTACTTTGTGGAATGCCACTAATTTGTTAGGGATTGTCACATCATATTCTGTGAAGCATACAAATGTTGTCTTGAAGTATCCGTTTGGACGATCAAAACTGTCGAATTTATCATCACAAATAGAACGTGTGATCTCTCTTGCACGGTCTGGTCTGAAGTTATAGAAAATAACGGAATCGTTTTCTTTTAATGTTGCAACTGGTTCACCATTTTCAACAATAACTGTTGGTACTACGAATTCGTCTGTAACATCTTCTTTGTAAGAAGCATCAATTGCATCGATCGCACTGTCAGCTGTATTTCCCTGTCCCATAACGATCGCATTGTATGCTTTCTGTACACGATCCCAACGATTGTCACGATCCATTGCATAGTAACGTCCAGAGATAGATGCCACTTTACCTACTCCGATCTCATCCATCTTCGCTAATAATTCTTCGATGAATCCTTTTCCTGATGTTGGAGCTGTGTCACGTCCATCTAAGAATAAATGAACATATACGTTCTCTAGACCATTTCTCTTAGCCATTTCAAGAACGCCATATAAATGCGTATTGTGGCTGTGTACTCCACCATCTGATAATAATCCAAAACAATGTAATGCAGAACCATTCTTCTTGCAGTTTTCAATTGCTTCTAACATTGCTTCGTTCTTAAAGAAATCTCCATCCTGGATCTCTTTTGTGATTCTTGTTAATTCCTGATATACGATGCGTCCTGCACCCATATTCATATGCCCTACTTCAGAGTTACCCATCTGACCTTCTGGAAGTCCTACTGCCATTCCAGATGCATTTCCTTTTACGAATGGGTATTCTTTCATTAATTTATCCATTACAGGAGTCTTTGCTTCTGCTACTGCATTGGCTTCTTTGTTTTCATTTAATCCATATCCATCTAAAATCATCAGGACTGTTGGTTTTTTACTCATTATTTTCTCCTTCATTTCCCAAAAATTAATCTTATTTTATGTCCGTTAATATTATAACGATTTTCTTCTTGAAATTCAACTATTATATGATTGTATTTATGGACGTACATTTTAATATGGAGTATAATATATTCAGATACAATTTTATATAACTAATATGTTGATTCGTCTTTTCTTTGCTTGCATATTAGTTTTTACAGATTTGGAGGTGCTTAGTATGCTTCATGAAGTTAGTTTTCATTCCTTTAATGGCCGTGATGAGGTGCAAGGTTGGGTTTATGTACCTGCCTGCAAACCAAAAGGAATTGTTACAGGTGATCCATGGCTTTGGTGAACATTCCCGTCGTTATTTCCATATGATCGTAAATTTATGGATGCAGTATATCGTTGCTGCAGATGACCATGTTGGACATGGAAAAACTGCAATGTATAACGATACCTGGGGTGACTGGGGTGATGCTGGTTTCCATACGATGATGGAAGATGAACATAAGTTAAAAGAAATCGTCAGCAAAATGTATCCTAATCTTCCTTATTTTATGTTTGGACACAGCATGGGATCTTTTATTACGAGAGATTTTGCTGCAAATATGGAGAAGAACTTGCAGGAATCACAATCTGTGGTACAGCTGGTCATTTCCGCGGTGCTACAGAAGCTGAATCTGCCTTATTGGCTGCTGTAGCTGAAGGAAAAGGGAAAGAATCTGACCCTTCCTTTACTGCTGATCTAATGGGCTGGATGTGTGAACGTTGTGGTAATATTTCCATAGGCAATGAATGGATCTGTTCTGATCCTTATGTTCAGCGAGATCATGCAGAAGATCCATTTGATGCATTTACCCGGCCAACTACAAATCAATCTCTGCTTTATTTTGTTCAGATGATGAAAGCGATCACTGGTACCGAATGGGCTGGCAAGATTCCTTCTGATCTTCCGATTTATAATATCGGTGGAGATCAGGATCCTGTTGGTGAATATGGAAAAGGTATTTATGAAGTTACCAACTGGCTTGTAGATACTGGACATACAGTAAAAACTCGTGTTTATTCTGGTTACCGCCATGAGATTCATAATTATGATGAGATCAAAGATGAGGTGGAAGCTGGTATTATTTCTTTTATGGATTCGATTTTAGATGAATAATATACATACCAAATTGTAAACAAAACACCACAGGAGATCTTTATTTCCTTCTGTGGTGTTTTTATTTCAGTTGTACTATTTTAATTGACTTAATAAAGATATTCCGATCGTTCCTTCTGGCATCGTAACACCAAAATTATCTGCGATTGTAGCTCCGATTACTGCAAATGTATCTTGATCTTCTAGCCTTCCATTTTCTTTCATAGACTTTGAATATGCGATAAATGGTGTGTATTCTCTTGTATGGTCTGTTCCTGTATAAGTTGGATCATTTCCATGATCTGCGGTGATGATCAATAAATCATCTTCTTTTAAAACTTCTAACAGATTTCCTAAACCAACATCAAATTTCTCGATCTCTTTTGCATAGCCGACTGGATTTCTTCGATGTCCCCAGAGTGTATCAAAGTCTACCAGATTGGTAAAACAAAGTCCATGAAAATCTTCTTTGCATACATCCACGGTCTGCTGCATTCCATGCACAGAGCTTTCAGAATGATATGCTTTTGTGATTCCTTCTCCACAGAAAATATCATTGATCTTTCCTACTGAAATTACGTCAAATCCTTCATCTTTTAATGCATTTAAAGCAGTTCTTGAAAATGGTTTTAAAGCATAATCCTTCGATTGCTTGTTCTTACAAATTCGCCTTTTTTCTTTCCCACATTATGGTCTTGCAATGATTCTTCCGACTTTCCATTCATTTTTCATCGTAAGCTCTCTTGCGATCTCACAACAGCGATAAAGATTCTTAAGATCAAAAGTTTCTTCATTTCCACAGATCTGCATCACAGAATCGGCAGATGTATATACGATCATTGAACCATTTTTAATCTCTTCTTCACCTAATTCATCCAAAATCTGCGTTCCACTGGCACATTTATTGCCAATAACTTTCTTTCCACATCTTTCTTCTAATTCATGGATCAATTCTGGTGGAAAACCTGTGTCTGTAAAGGTAAGAAATGGTTTCTCGATCTTAAGTCCCATCATCTCCCAGTGACCTGTCATAGTGTCTTTTCCGTTACTAGTTTCTTTTAATCTGGTATAGTAGGCAATTGGATGTTTTTCTTCTTCCATTTCTTTTGTTGGATGCAAATTTAACAATCCAAGCTTTTTTAGATTTGGAATATTTAATGTTCCCACGATATCACAGATATGCCCAAAGGTGTCTACATCATGATCTCCAAATCTGGCTGCATCTGGCATTTCTCCGATTCCTAAGGAATCTAAGACAATGACAAAAATTCTTTTGTATTTCTCCATATCATATGCCCCCTTTTCATCTACTCTCGGAATCTTTTTTGTACTTGATCTTATTATTTATTATAAACCGATTTATTGCTTGCTTCTAGTCTTTTATTTCTTTAATCTTTTAACGAATTCTACCATTATATAAAAAAGAAAAAATCCCCCGGATATTCAATATCCGAGGGACCCATCATTTAATTAATCAAATTTATTTATAGTTTACGTATTTTACCAAAGTCTGGTTTTAATGATGCTCCACCAACTAATCCACCGTCGATATCTGGCTGTGCAAATAATTCTGGTGCGCTGGCTGCAGATACAGATCCACCATACTGAATGCGGATTGCTTCTGCTGTAGCTTCATCATATACTTCTGCGATACATGCACGGATTGCTGCGCAAACTTCCTGAGCCTGTTCTGTAGTTGCAACTTTACCTGTTCCAATAGCCCAGATTGCTCATAAGCGATAACTGCAGTCTTAGCCTGGTCAGCACTTACTCCCTGGAATGCAATCTTGATCTGCTGGCGAACGAAGTCAATTG
>ENA-OQIC01001005-OQIC01001005.1-human-gut-metagenome-genome-assembly--contig:-NODE-1005-length-10726-cov-2.294084_pt1 | contig 10726 bp, 13 predicted proteins | sample MGYA00242572_ERZ504736 | MGnify/ENA primary metagenome ERZ504736 (study PRJEB26092, sample SAMD00036201) | human gut metagenome | host: Homo sapiens | study: EMG produced TPA metagenomics assembly of... | reverse complement strand
TCTTGATTTCCTGCAGCACGCTCTTCAGGCGTTCCTCGAACTCGCCACGGTATTTCGAACCTGCCACCATGGAGCCCAGATCAAGCGAGATGAGCTTCTTGTTTTGCAGGGTGGTCGGCACATCGCCGGCGACGATACGCTGCGCAAGGCCTTCCACCACGGCGGTTTTGCCCACGCCAGGCTCGCCGATCAGCACCGGATTGTTCTTGGTGCGGCGGCTCAGGATCTGGATGACTCGGCGGATTTCCTGATCGCGGCCGATCACGGGGTCGAGCTTGCCTTCTTTCGCGGCTGCCGTCAGGTCGGTCGAATACTTTTCGAGGGCTTTGTAGGACCTTCGGCGTCGGGACTGGTCACTTTCGCACCTCCTCGGATCGTTGGCACGGCTTTGCGTAGCGCGTCGCGGTCACGCCGTATTGTTCCATGATTTGCGCGCTCTGATTCGGCTTTGCCGCCGCGATGGCGATGAGCAGATGTTCGGTGGATACGTATTCGTCGCCCATCTGCTGCATTTCCTTGCCGGCTTGCGCAAGTACTGCGGATAGTTGCCTGCTGACTTGCGGTTGCGCGGTGGTCGATCCGCTGGCGCTTGGCAGCGCGTCCTGCGCTTGGTGCACGGCGGCGCTGATGTTTTGCGCGTTGCCGCCCGCGGCTTCGATCAGACCGCGGATCACGCCGTTTTCCTGGCGCAGCAGCGCATCAAGCAGGTGCAGGGTTTCGACTTGCGCGTTGCCTGCTGCCGACGCGTTCTGTACGGCGTCGGAAATGGCTTCCTGCGCCATTGTGGTGAACTTCTGTTCCATATCATCCTCCATGGTTCGCGCCGATCGTTCGTTTTTCGCACGGTCGCGTCGACGCATATGTCGTTGTCTGATATGCTCAACCGACTTCACCACCATTCTATTCCCAAAAGTTGAGCCTGCAACACTCAACTTTTGTTCACTAAACGGGAAATCGCGAACAACGCAGCACAAAGGCCTCACCCACGAAAGGTGACGGCCTTCATATCTTCAATATGTCAATCAGCAATCGGCAATCAGCCGCGCACCACCACGTTGCGCAGGCTGCCGATGCCTTCGACGTGCACGATCGCCTCGTCGCCCGGATCAAGATGACCGGAAGCGTTCGGCGTGCCCGTCAGAATCACGTCGCCCGGCAGCAGCGTCGTGAAGCTGGAAATCGCCGCGATCTGCTCCGGAATGCCGTGAATCAGATTCGCCGTGGTGCCGGAAGCCAGCTCGACATCCTCACCGTTCAGCGTGAAGGAGATCTTCGCGTCCTTCCAATCCAAGTCGTCGCGGGTCACGATCCACGGGCCGAGCGGGCAGGAGGTGTCGAAGCCTTTCGCACGCGTCCACATCGGGTCAAGTCCCTGCAGGTCACGCAATGTCACATCGTTCACGCAAGTGAAGCCGAGCACGTAATCCATGGCCTGTTCGACCGTCACGTTCTTGGCGATGCGCCCCATCACCACGGCCACTTCCGGCTCGAAATTCATATCGTTCGAGTACGACGGGATCACGATCGGATCGTCCGGGCCGATCACCGACGTGCTCGGCTTGGAGAAGATCACCATGTCTTCCGGAGCGTGCTTGATGTCGGAATGGCCTGCTTCATGCATGAACTGCGCGTGCGCCTCGTAATTCTTGGCCAGCCCGTATACCTTCGACGGGATCACCGGAGAGAGCAGACGAATGCCATCGCCATCCACCGGAAAACGCTCGCCGGTCGGCTTCACACCGGCACCGGCCAGAGGATGCCCCTCAAGCGCTACGAGATAGTCCTTGCCGTCGCTTTTGTCGGTCTGCACGAAAGCGTATTGCGGTACATCATTATGCGAAAAACGTGCGATTCTCATGTCTGCCAGTCTACCCGCAACAATCGTCGAATCGTCCATATCATCGACATGCAACGCCCGACAATCAAAAACATCGAAAAAAAACGGCCATCACATCATGCGAAGGCCCGTCACAGGAAGAAAACGTCAGATAAAAGCACGCTCGCCGAAAATCGCGGTGCCGACGCGCACGATGGTGGATCCTTCCGCAACCGCAAGTTCCATGTCGCCGGTCATGCCCATCGACAGTTCGCGGCAGGATTGCGTGCCCGGCTCGCCGGATTCGAGAATATGGTCGCGGGTTTTGCGCAGGTGCTCGAATCCCTTGCGGATGGCGGTTTCGTCGTCGACATGCGCGCCGATGGTCATCAGCCCCTGCAATTCAAGTCCGTCCAATGTACCGATTTTTTGCGCGATGCGGATGCATGCGAGGGATCGCAGCCGGATTTCGACGCCTCACCCGATTCGTTGACTTCCAGCAGCACGCCCACGGTGATGCCGCGCGCCACGGCCCTGCGCGAGATTTTCTCCGCCAAGTCAAGGGAATCAACCGATTCGATGGTGTTGACGACCGGCAGCACTTTGCCGATCTTATTGCTTTGCAGCTGGCCGATCAGATGGAACGGAATATGCTCACCCGCAATAGTGGAAGCGCCGGCATCGTCGGCAACGCCCAACGCGAATCCGCGCTCCCCGCAACGTGCCATCAATCCTTCGGCCTTCGCCATCACTTCCTGCGGACGATTCTCGCCGATCATACGCACGCCAGCGTCGATCGCAGCCATGATCTCACCCACGTCGCGCGTTTTCGTGGCGGCAAGCAGACGTACGGAACCTGCGTCACGCCCGGCATGCTGCTCCGCCGATGCGATGCGGTCCAGCACACGGTGCACGCCATCGGCGATCTGCACGGCACGCACACCGCCGATCACCTCATTGGCAAGATTCTTATGGTCCATATATGCAGTCATGTTCAGCCTCTTGCGTTCAATCCCAACTACCTCTACCAGAGTAAGAAGAAGCCCGTACGACGGTCTGAAGTGAAGCGATAAAGCGACCGATATCCGTACGGGCTAATAAAACAGACGGCAGTAGAAGGGGGGAACTTCAAAGACTCCGTCCGACAGCAACTATATGCAAGATTTACTAAACACGCGCCGAAAAAAACTTTTTTCTTCAAAAAAAAATTTTCTCAGCGGACTCAAATTCAGCCTTGCGATTCGTCTAATTTGCGTTCCAAAGCATCAACGCGTTCCTTCAACGCAAGCACCTGACACGTCAGCGATCGAATCTGCCCCAACTGCACAGTCACCAATCGTTCCCTGGTGTCGGAAGACAAGGCGCCCGTCGTGGAATTGCTTCTTGCGGCCGCCATAATATCCAGATCCACTTTCCAACGTGCGATATTACGTTCCACACGCTTGCGCCCGATGATCGCAGGCTCAACCCAGCCGACGTGAAAATCGTGCTCGGCCGCTCGCCATCCAAATATCGGCGCATGCAACTGATCTGAAAATCACGCGAATACGTGATCCGATTTTCCGTAACCGACTCAACCGCCGGCAACGCACGAAGATACTCGACCTCCGTGTTACTAAACTGCCTTTTCGTCATATCGACCCCATTCATCCGACAAAACGGAATACCATTCTCGTGCTCGTAGATTACCATCACAAACGAACGCGCCCGAACGGCATATACTACCACTTTAACGTAAGGCTATGGGGCTCACGCCACCTGAATCGCCCTACGCTAAACCTAGCTAAACCCCAACGTACAGTTGCGTACTGCCACAGTCAACCCACCAAAGGAGCAGCCATGACCGGCCGATTCGCACCAACCCCATCAGGACGCATGCACATCGGCAACGTTTACGCCATGCTCGGAGCATGCTTTCCGTCCGCAAATCGGGTGATTCCATACGGCTGCGCATCGAAGACATCGACGAGCCACGAGTGTTCCCGGCGCCGCCGAAACCATGATGCGCGATCTCGAATGGCTTGGTCTCGGTTGGGATGACGAACCGGTATTCCAGTCGTCGCGACACGCCCTATATCAGGAAGCGCTTGAGCTTCTCAGCAAGCTGAGCTTTGACGAAATCAGCGATATTATCAGTACTGGTTTCAACGATTCCAAGCCCTGCAGCACTACAGCAGGCAACGAAGCGGCCACCTCTGAGGCAACACCGCTCATCTACCCTGCTTCTGCTCGCGCGCCGACATCCGCGCCGCCTCTGCGCCACAGGAAGCGATCGTTTCACCGTGTACCCAGGAACATGCCGACGCCTCATCGCCAGCGAACCGCAGCGTGCGAAACAACGCCTCGCCAACAACGACCGCCACTCGATGCGCATCGCCACCGCCGACACCACCATCACCTTCCACGACGAAGTATTCGGCACCCAGCAATACAACCTCGCCCACGACATCGGCGACATCATCGTGCGCCGCTCGGACGGCATCTACTCCTACCAGCTGGCCGTCACCGTGGACGACCTCGACATGGGCATCACCGACATTGTGCGCGGCCGTGATCTGCTTCGCTCCAACGCTTTGCAAATCTACATTCGCAAAGCCCTTATCAACGCGGGATTCAAGCCTTCCGAACCGACACAGCCTTTCCATCCTGCCGACGGTTCCAATAAACCTGACGATGTGACCATCTCATACGCGCATCTGCCCCTCATCGACAACGCAGCCGGCCAACGCCTTGCCAAACGCGAGCGCTCGCTCGATCTCGGCATACTCACGGCACACGGCGCCACCGCGCAACAGATCATCGGCTATTGCGCATGGCTGCTCGGATTGCAGGGAGACCTGAAACACACCAAACCGCAGCCTATGAGCGCCGACGAAGCGCTTGGCGTATTCAGTTGGGATGCCGTTCGCACCAACACGTCAGACCGCACGCTCGATCAAGCGAGTTCAACGCATATTTCGGACTGTAGGCCCTATTCTGCAGTTTTATTCTGCAGTTTTATTCTGCAGCTCTATTCCGCAATCGCGTTCAGCCAATCCATAATTCCGAATCAAGCGGATATTCGTTGATCGCACAGCCATCCAAAATATGGCTGCTCCTGCATAAGCGGTGCCGCTTGGCCAGCCCCGCGCACGTCATCTCATTGTCGATATGCCCCAACCGGTGCCCGACCTCATGATTGATCACCATCGTGCGATATCGCGCCAAGTCGCCGCCTCCCGACATCCACACGTCCGTGCCGGAATTCCAACGATCGTCGTTGATAATCACATTGTTGCCCACACGGCAGCTGTATTGCTCCGAACATACCGACGAGAACGTCGGCAAGGTCGACGCTTGGGCGAGCACGATATCGAAATCGCAATTGCCGTCCGTAGAAGGTTCGAAAATCGCGCCTGCGCGCGCCCATCCATGTTCGCTGTTCAGAATACGAAACACGGCATTCGAAAAATCTTCGACTGATCCGACTTCACCATTGGTGACCACACAGTAATGATATTGCACCATGCCATATCCGCTGTTTTGCGCCGTTTGCTGCGCTTTCGCAAGTATTTCGCTTTTCTGATCGTCCATCAGCGCGGCCGACTGCTCGCGAAGCGCTTTGGTGACGGCGTCTTCCTGCGGTTCCGCCGTTTCCTCCGCTGAGGCCTTTGCGTCTTTCGTTTCCGACGATTCCTGGGTTTTCTTCTCTGATTGCTGCGATTTCTTTTCGGATTTCGCGGATTGATCCGTTTTTTCTGAATGTGTTCCGGAATTGCCGATCTGCGCCGTTTTCGCATGTCCGTTCAGTACCGCGTTGACCAGCACGGCATGCACGCTGCACGACGTACATGACACGATGACGCATAATGCAAGAATCCAAGCCACGACGCTTCTGCGGATGCGGAACGCTTCCGTCCGTTCCCGGCGGCTCATGGTGGCGGCCGCTTTCGGATCGAGCGCACGCAGAATGGTACGAATTCGCTTCAATCCGGCCTCCTTATAACCCTGCCGTCACGCAGGTGGCAGCATATCTCTTCCGCGGCAACACTACCAGCCAACAGTAGGCATGCAAAAAGCCCGCTTCCCCCGTACCGGAAATTCCGAGGAAAACAGGCTTTATGCAACAGTTCTCATATATCAAACGCAACTTATGCGACGGTCAGGCAAACAAGTCACGAATGATTGAATGCGATCAGGCGAACAACTTGAACACGAACGCACCCACGATAGCGCCCAGAATCGGGGCGACAACCGGAATCCAAGCCTCGCCCCAGCGGGAGGAGCCTTGGACGGGATCGGCAGGATGGCGTGCAGCAGTCGCGGCATGAGATCACGGGCCGGGTTCAGGCCAGGACCGGTCGGGCCGCCCATGGAAGTCACGAGACCCACACAATGAAGCCGACCACGATGGAAGCGGCAGCGTGGTCCGCTTCGCCCCACGGCATGGACAGGCAGCACAGCGCCGAACACGAGCACGAGGGTGCCGAAGAACTCGTTGACGAAGTAGTTGATGCGGTCGTTGTGGGCGTCGGTGGTGCAGAAGGTGCCGAGGATGGCGTTGGCGTTTTCGGTGTCCTTATAGTGCGGGTAGTAGGTGATGTACACCACGAGCTGACCTGCGGCGGCACCAAGCAGCTGGGCGATGATGTACGGCAGCACGAGGCTCCAGTCGAACAGGCCGTTCACAGCCTGGGCGATGGTCATGGCCGGTTGATGTGCGCGCCGGAGACGGCACCGAACATGAGCACCGGGATCATCACGCCGAAGCCGTAGCCCATGGCGATGTTCAGCCAGCCGCATGGTGGCCCTTGGTGTTCTTCAGTTCAACGTTCGCGACAGCGCCGTTGCCGAAGATCATCAGAATGGCGGTACCGAAGAATTCGGCCGCAAGTTTGACAAAAGTCGAGTATTCCACTGCTGTTTCCTCTATTGCTTCTTCTCAATAAGAATCAGATTGATGTCGATTCCGCTCTCGGCGGACAACAGCGTCCAACACTACTCCCCGCACTGGAAGTCGAGCACAAAAAGGCTTGACAGGCCGTCGGCTTGCCGGACAGTCATACAGAAATCGGAAAACAAAAAGCCTTGGAACCGAAGTTCCAAGCTTTATCTGTGCCCCCTCAGGATTCGAACCCTGGACACGCTGATTAAGAGTCAGCTGCTCTAACCAACTGAGCTAAAGGGGCGTTGGTCTTGCGAGGTTTTGTTCTCGCTGAGCACGAGAAGTAAATATACTCAGAATCGAGAAGAATGCAACTTTCGGCGTGTCGCGGTTGTAAAACCGCTATTTTTCAACGATTTCGACAGATTACGAAAATCGCAGAAAACGCGATTCAACCATCATATTTCCTACCTAAAGAGCACAATCAAGGCAGGAAATCACAATTTCTTCACAAATTCAGTTCCTTGCAATCCAGTTGCCCCAAACGCTCCCGCTAATTCATTTGCACAGCCATGCATGAAAACTGACGGTAAATCGCTCTTCTTGAGTGAATCAGCATGCTTCACGCAACACCCACTTAAGGATTGAGCTTAGGTTGCTTCCAAGCACCGTTTCCGCACGAGAGAAGGAAAGTAACGACCATGACGTGCCCAAGTTGCGACAAACCAACTAATGACGGTGGCTACAACTGATCAAATATGAAAATCCCCTGCATAGCTGTTTTCAGCTGGTGCAGGGGGATTTTCCATGCTTAAGCTCAGACGTATCTCAGTCTGAAGTCATTCGCCGTAACCGCAATGAATGCAGCCATAGCGAATGGGGCCGAATCACTCAGCGACAACCTTCACGGTGAAGGAAGCGGAGATTTCCGGGTGCAGAGCGACGGTCGCAGCGAACTCGCCGGTGGTCTTGATCGGATCCACGGTGATGTTCTTCGGGTTGACGGCAGCTTGGAAGACAGCGCGATGGCGATCTTGTCGGCGGAGATGCCACCGAACAGCTTGCCGGACTCGGAGACCTTGGCGGCGATTTCGACGACGGAACCTCGATGAGTTCCTTGGCGGCAACAGCCTCTTCGCGGGTGGCGACGGCCTTGGCCAGACGAGCGCGCTTCATGGCCTCGATCTGGGCGGCAGCGTTCTTGGACCAAGCAAAGCCGAGGCCCTGCGGAATCAGGTAGTTACGAGCGTAACCGGCCTTGACGGTCACGACGTCGCCCGGGTGACCCAGGTGATTGACGGACTTGGTAAGAATAACCTTAGCTTCAGCCATTGTTCAAACCTCTCTCAGATCAGCGACCGGAAGTGGCGTACGGCAGCAGAGCCATCTCGCGGGCGTTCTTGATAGCCTTGGCGAGCTCGCGCTGTTCCTGCACGGAAACACCGGTGATACGACGGGAACGAATCTTGCCGCGATCGGAGATGAACTTGCGCAGCAGGGCAACGTCCTTGTAATCGATCTCGGTGACCTTGGCGGCCTTCAGTGGATTCGGCTTCTTCTTAAACGGCTTGACCGGCGGCTGCGGCCTCTTGCGTGACATCTTGATGTTCTCCTTAAAATCTGGAAATTGCTTTTCTTTTAAGCTGCGATCCGGGTCGGATCAGAATTCCGGTTCGTCGCTGCTTCCACCAAATTCGGAGGAGCCAAAGGAACCGAACGATGAGGAACCGGAATTATCCGAATTGCCCCACGGATCCGATGCCGGAGCAGGCTGCACGGCGGGCGCGGCATTGGCTGGAGCGGTAGCCCCACCCTGATAGCCAGCGCCACCGGAATACCCGGCACCGCCCTGATAGCCACCGGCATTGCCGGCGAAGCCACCGTTGTTGAACCGCCGTTGCCGCCAGCGAAAGCATTGCCGCCACGATTGCCGGCAAAATTACCACCGTTGGCACTGGAGGTTCGGGTGACCTGGGCGGTCGCATAGCGCAGGGACGGACCGATCTCATCGACCTGAAGCTCAATAACCGTGCGCTGGGAACCATCGTTCGCCTGATAGGAACGCTGCTGCAAACGACCCTGCGCGATCACACGCATGCCCTTGCTCAGGCTCTGCGCGCAATGCTCGGCCATGTCGCGCCACGCGGAGCAGCGCATGAACAAAGCCTGACCATCTTCAAACTGGCCCGTATTACGGTTCCAGGTGCGCGGAGTGGAGGCAATGGTGAAGCTGGCCACGGACGAGCCGTTGCCAACCGTACGGATTTCGGGATCAGCCGTGAGGTTACCCACCACAGTGATAATCGTTTCGCCTGCCATCGTTACCTACTTACTTTGCAGCTTGAAAAGCTTGGAATTACTTACTTGCGAAGAATCTTCGTACGGATGACGGATTCGTTCAGGTTCAGCAGACGATCGAGTTCGTCGCTGGTGGCCGGCTCAGCGGAGTAGTTGACCACAACGTAATTGCCTTCGGTCTTGCCAGCGATCTCGTAGGCAAGCTTGCGACGGCCCCAGATGTCGATGTTCTCGACAGCACCGCCTTCCTTGGTGACAGTTTCCAGATACTGCTCGGTCAACTTCTTCAGACCGCGCTCATCCAGCTCAGGATCGGCAATGAACATCAGTTCGTACTTATGCGCAGACATCACCCACCTCCTTCGGACTATCGGCCATGGACCTTCCATGGCAGGAGTGTGTATGCGTACTGCCTTCACGCATCTATATATGAAAGGTATAAAGATACAGTTCAGACAACCTGTTCAGCATAGCCCTTCTGCTGGACGAGCGGCAATTGCGCACGTTCTGCAACATCATGCGCACGTTCTGTGGTGCAGGCGCGTCATGGGCACCCGCATTGTTATATTGAATACGGCTATTTTTGTACGGTTGGTACCGTATTTACGCGACTCTAGATTTGTGGAAGGCGAAGCATGTCGGCGATTCTCGAAGGCACCCCGGATAAGAAATTGGCTTTGGTGACGGGTCGTGCGTACCCTGAGCAGGCCCATGAAACCGCGAAATACCTGGGAATCGACGTACTTGAGACCACGGCTTACGATTTCGCCAACGGCGAGATGTATGTGCGTTACACCGAGCCGGTGCGTGGCGCCGATGCGTTCGTGATGCAGGCGCACACCGAGCCGATCAACAAGTGGATTATGGAGCAGCTCATTATGGTTGACGCATGAAGCGCGCTTCCGCCCGTTCCATTACCGTGGTCGCGCCGTTCCTTGGCTATTCGCGCCAGGATAAGAAGCATCAGGGCCGCGAGCCCATCACCGCCCGACTGATTTTCGACCTGTTCCGCGCAGCCGGCGCCGACCGTATTATGACGGTCGATCTGCATGCCGCCCAGGAGCAGGGTTTCTTCGATGGACCGGTCGACCATCTCACCGCCACTCCGGTGCTGCTTGACTACGTGCGCAACAACATGCCGCTTGAGAACACCACCATCGTGTCTCCGGATGCCGGCCGCATCAAGGTTTCCGAACAGTGGGCCGCGAAGCTGGGCAATCTGCCGCTCGCGTTCATTCACAAGACCCGTGACACCACCCGCCCGAACCATGCCGAAGCGCATGGCATTATCGGCGAGGTCGAAGGTCACGACTGCGTGGTGGTCGACGACATGATCGACACCGCGGGCACCATCTGCGAGGCCGTGCGCACACTGAACAACGCTGGTGCGAAGTCCGTGACGCTGGTTGCCACGCATGGCCTGCTGTCCGGCCCGGCCGTGGAACGCCTGAGAAATTGCGGTGCCAAGGAAATCGTGCTCACCGACACCGTGCCCGTTCCGGAAGAGAAGCGCTTGCCGAACATGACCGTGCTGTCCGTGGCTCCGCTGTTGGCCGCCGGCATCCGTTCCGTGTTCGAATCCGGATCCGTTTCCACGCTGCTCAACGGCCTGCCCGAAGACATGCGTCCCCGCAATATCTACGCCTGATTCGCGCAATCTTTTCAACGTAACAAAACTCGCCCCCATCCGGTCGGCGAGTTTTTTAATGTCAGATCTTCCAAAACGGGGTGCCGCATCCTACGTCGTA
>ENA-OQIC01001004-OQIC01001004.1-human-gut-metagenome-genome-assembly--contig:-NODE-1004-length-10727-cov-1.822736_pt1 | contig 10727 bp, 11 predicted proteins | sample MGYA00242572_ERZ504736 | MGnify/ENA primary metagenome ERZ504736 (study PRJEB26092, sample SAMD00036201) | human gut metagenome | host: Homo sapiens | study: EMG produced TPA metagenomics assembly of... | reverse complement strand
AAAAAAAGTGTTGACAGTTGTCGGAAACATATGATAATATAAACGAGCTGTCGCATTGATGGGGTATCGCCAAGTGGTAAGGCACAGGATTCTGACTCCTGCACCGCTGGTTCGAGTCCAGCTACCCCAGTTAAGGGTGTGTAGCTCAGGTGGTAGAGCACTTGACTTTTAATCAAGTTGTCCGGGGTTCGAATCCCCGCACGCTCAGTTGATAAGCATGATTTAAGAATGAACTTAGATCATGCTTTTTTTCTTTTACTAAATAAAATTCACAAAATAAAAGAAGCCTCTAAAAACAGAGACTTCAAATGCTCGCATTGATCACAAGTAAACTTATTTTTTCAAGTATGGTGCAATTGCGGAGCTGATTTCTTCAAGTTCATCTTTACCATGTACGGTTAAAGTCAAAGGTCTTGTCAGATCAAGGCTGAAAATTCCCATGATCGATTTTGCATTTACGATATATCTTCCAGAAGAAAGATCAATCTCAGATTTAAAATGTGCGATCGTATTTGCAAATGCATTCACGTCTGCAATGGAATCAAGAGAAATAATAAAGTTGGTATCCATGTTTAAACCTCCTTAATGGTTAAATCTCTTTTATCCTACAATTTTTTTGATAGAAAGTCAAATTCGATAGATAACAGAAAAGAAGTATGATAAAATATAAGACAACGGAGGGAAAAAGATGACGGAAAAACAAAAAATGTTGATGGGAATTTTATATAATGCAGAGGATCAAGCTCTAATAGAAGAGAGGAACCATGCAAAATCTCTAACCAGACAGTTTAATGAACATTGGGAAGATAAAGGACGTCGGAATTATCTGATAGGACAGATATTTGGAAGTCTTGGGAAGAATGTTCATCTGGAAGCGCCTATTTATCTGGATTATGGATATAGGACAACGATTGGAAGTGACTTTTTCTCAAACTTTAATCTGACGATTTTAGATGGTGGAGGAGTTGAAATCGGGAATCATGTTTTTATAGGTCCGAATGTAGGAATTTATACTGCGAACCACCCAGCAGATGTGAAGAGACGAGAAAAGGGATATGAATGGGCCCTCCCAGTTAAGATTGGAGATAAAGTATGGATTGGCGGAGGGGTTACGATTCTTCCTGGAGTTACGATTGGCGACAATAGTGTGATCGGTGCAGGAAGTGTTGTAACAAAGGATATTCCAGCCAATGTAGTTGCTGCAGGTAATCCATGCAGGATCATCAAAGAAGCGGAAGAAGGAGACAGATATGGGATTATTGACGAGAAAAACGGACAGCAATCCATTAAGTAAGAATATTGACGAATTACTTGATGGAATGAATCAGGAGAGGGAAGAGACAAAAGAAGGAACTTATGAAGAATCTTTAAAGAAGATTGAGGAGCGGATCAAAGAACTTGGGATTTTAGAAGAAGAGAACGAAGATTAAGAAAGGCATCGGTGGTGCCTTTCTTTTTTTAGAATGATCAAAAGACTTCTTATTGTTAACTTTTAAAAAAATAAAGTTGACAATAAGAAATTGATGATATATAATGGCAGTCAGTACAGGAAAATAATAAAAGTGAGGGAGAAATTTATTATGGAACAACAAACAATGAAAATTCAGGATTTAACACTGATTGCATTAATGGCAGCATTAACTTGTATTTTAGGACCAATGTCGATCACATTGCCATTTACACCAGTACCGATTTCATTTACGAACTTGGTGATTTATTTTGCGGTAATGGTTATTGGGATGAAACGTGGAACGATCAGTTATCTTGTATACCTTCTGATCGGAGCAGTAGGACTTCCAGTATTTTCAGGATTTAGTGGTGGGCTTGCTAAACTTGCAGGACCAACAGGAGGATATTTGGTTGGATTTATCTTTTTGGCATTGATCAGTGGATTCTTTGTAGAAAAATTCTCAGGGAACATAGTGATGGCAGTAATTGGTATGGTACTTGGAACAGCAGTAACATATGCATTTGGAACGATCTGGCTGTGTGCACAGATGCATTTAACATTTGTACAGGGATTATATGCAGGTGTGATTCCATATCTTCCAGGAGATGCGGCAAAGATCGTGATCGCGATCATTGTAGGAAGTGCAGTGAAGAAGGCTGTTGTGAAGGCGAGAGTTTTACCAGAATAAATAACAAATACTTTGTATGAAAAATAAGAATCTGTTGACATTTTGGATGAAAAAGCATAAACTATTCGTAGTTAAATGCAATGAACAGAATTAGTACAGACAAGTTGGAACTGTCAGAGAGAAGCTGCCATCGGCTGGAAGCGGCTTTGAGGGAAGATGTCTGGAATGCATCTGGGAGCAGACAAGATGAATAAAGTAGTTTTGTACGTTGCCGGCGTAACGGATTCGAGTGAAAGTATCTTGATCAAGTGATATTAGTCAGATATATAATAAGAAGATCAGGAACTTTTAAAAGAGTGGAACCGCGGATATACTCCGTCTCTTTATTTAGAGACGGAGTTTTTGTATTATGGAAAATTTTGATGGAATCCTCTATGATATAAAAAGTCCTGTAAATTACATACTATATATTGGAGGTTTAGAAATTATGATGGGTTTTCGAGAATTTGCGAAAAGCAATATGATACGATCAAACTAAGAGACCCTGCGTTAAGGAAGAGAAAGAAGTTTTTTTGTATCCTTATGTAAAAGCACTGTATTGGCATCGTGTTGCACACGAATTATATAAGAAAGGAGAGTTTTACAAAGCTAGAAAGATTTCTCAGAAATGGGCGAGAAAAACTGGAATTGAGATTCATCCAGGTGCACAGATCGGAGAAGGGTTCTTTATTGACCATGGGCATGGAGTGGTCATTGGCGAGACGACGATCATCGGAAATAATGTGACCTTATATCAAGGTGTTACATTAGGTGGAACTGGAAATGAAACTGGAAAACGTCATCCAACGATCGAAGATAATGTTATGATCAGTCAGGTGCTAAGGTTTTGGGATCTATTACAATTGGAAAGAACTCAAAGATTGGTGCAGGAAGTGTTGTTGTATCTGATGTACCGCCGAATTCTACTGTTGTCGGAGTTCCAGGTAAGGTAGTTAAACAGGATGGAGAGAGAGTCAATCGCATTCAGAGTATTGTGCTTGACCAGATCGATCTTCCAAATCCAGTCGATATGGATATCGAAAAGCTCGCAAGAGAGAATGCTGAATTACGACAGGCACTGGAAACATTTATTATACATTATCAAAATTCAGAAGCAATCAGAAGGGAAAAAGAAAAATGAAAATCTACAATACACTGACAAGACAAAAAGAAGAATTTGTACCGGTGCATCCAGGGAAAGTTGGAATGTATGTTTGTGGGCCAACGGTGTATAACTACATTCATATTGGAAATGCAAGACCAATGATCATTTTTGATACGGTGCGTCGTTACTTTGAATATAAAGGATATGAAGTAAATTATGTTTCAAACTTCACAGATGTCGATGACAAGATCATTAAGAAGGCAAATGAAGAAGGTGTAACAGCAACAGAGATCGCAGAAAGATATATTAAGGAATGCAAACAAGATATGGAAGCGTTAAATATCAAACCTGCAACCCACCAGCCAAGAGCGACAGAAGAAATCGGTGGAATGATCAAAATGATTCAGACATTGATCAAAAAGGGCATGCATATGAAGTAGATGGAACTGTATACTTTAAGACAAGATCTTTTAAAGATTATGGAAAACTCTCCAAGAAAAATATTGATGATCTAGAAGCAGGACATCGCGAGATCAAGGTAACAGGAGAAGAAGGAAAGGAAGATCCTCTTGATTTTGTATTATGGAAACCAAAGAAAGAAGGAGAAATCGCATGGGATTCTCCATGGGGAGAAGGAAGACCAGGATGGCATATTGAGTGTTCTGAGATGTCTAAGAAATATATCGGAGATACAATTGATATTCATGCAGGTGGAGAAGACTTGATTTCCCTCATCATGAAAATGAGATCGCACAGAGTGAAGCATGCAATGGGAGAAGTTTGCGAATTACTGGATGCATAATGGTTTCTTAAATATCAACAATAAGAAAATGTCTAAATCAGCAGGAAACTTCTTTACAGTGCGTGAAATTGGAGAAAAGTATCCATTACAGGTGATCCGTTTCTTCATGTTAAGTGCACACTACAGAACCCCATTAAACTTCAGTGATACTTTAGTAGAAAGTGCAAAAACAGGATTGGACCGTATCTTGACAGCGATCGATCTATGCAGAGAGATGGCAGCTAAAGAAGAAACAGGTTCTTTAAGCAAAGAAGAAACAGAACATTTTGCTAATATAGAAGTACTTGTAAAGAAATTTGAAGATGCAATGGAAGATGACTTTAACACAGCAGATGCAGTTTCGGCTATTTTTGAGATCGTGCGTGAATCAAACTCAACAGTGAAAGACTTCAGTGCAGACTATGCAAAGAAAGTACTAAAAGTATTAGAAGATCTTTGCAGCGTTCTTGGAATTGAAACAACAAAAGAAGAAGAGATCCTAGATGAAGAAATCGAAAAACTGATCGAAGAACGTCAGGCGGCAAGAAAGAACAAAGATTTTGCAAGAGCAGACGAGATCAGAGACCAGTTATTAGAGCAGGGTATCGTATTAAAAGATACAAGAGAAGGTGTAAAATGGAGCAGAGCTTAATTCAAAAGATCAAAGAAGGATTGTATCTTGATGGATTGGATCCCAAAAGTTACTCTCCATTATCTCTTGCTTACATTGGAGATGCGATCTATGAGATCGTGATCCGAACGATCGTTATGTCTGCAGGGAATATGAGTGTGAATAAGTATCACAAAAAATCAAGCAGTATGGTCAAAGCTTCTGCACAAAAAGAAGTGTTTGAAAAGATCGAGCCATTTTTGACAGAAGAAGAAATGGCTGTTTATAAACGTGGAAGAAATTCCAAATCAGGTTCTGTTGCAAAGAATGCATCTATGATGGATTACAGAAAAGCAACTGGAGTGGAAGCTTTGGTTGGATATTTATATCTGGCAGGAGATATGGACCGCATCATCGAATTGATCGGGATCGGTTTTGATTTGAATAAAAAAGAAGAAATAGGAGAAGAACATGAATCATAAAGAAGATCTGATCGCAGGGCGTAATGCGTGATCGAGGCTTTAAGAGCAAAGAAACCAATCGACAAGATTTTTGTATTGGATGGATGTCAGGATGGACCGATCCGTACGATCGTAAGAGAGGCAAAGAAAACAGATGCGATTCTTAAATTTGTAGATAAAGAACGCTTGAATCAGCTGACAAATGAACATCATCAGGGAGTTGTTGCAATTGTCGCAGCATATGAATATGGAACGATTGAGGATCTGTTTAAAAGAGCAGAAGAAAAGGGTGAGGATCCTTTCTTTATCCTGTTAGATGGGATTGAAGACCCTCATAATCTTGGGGCAATCATTCGTACAGCAAATCTTGCAGGTGCACATGGAGTGATCATTCCAAAGCATCGTGCAGTTGGAATTACACCAACCGTAGCAAAAACATCTGCAGGTGCGATCAATTATACACCAGTTGTGAAAGTAACAAATATTGGAAAAACAATGGATGAATTAAAAGAACGTGGTATGTGGTTTGCATGTGCAGATATGGATGGAGAAGTGATCTATCGTCAGAATCTGACAGGATCGATCGGGCTTGTTATTGGAAATGAAGGAAGCGGTGTGAGCCGTTTGGTAAAGGAAAAGTGTGACTTTATCTCATCTATTCCAATGAAAGGAGATATTGATTCACTGAATGCTTCTGTAGCAGCAGGTGTTCTGGCGTTTGAAGTTGTAAGACAACGACTGGGAAAATAAAGAATGAAAGAATTAAAAACAATTTCTGATGAGAAATTGCTCAGACAGATCCAAAGCGGTAATGATGATGCGATGGAATGTCTGTTAGAGAGATACAGGGATATGGTAAGGAAAGAGGCAAGGAGCTTTTTTCTTGCAGGTGGGGATGAAGAAGATCTGATCCAGGAAGGAATGATCGGGCTTTTTAAAGCAGTGACATCCTATCAGGAAGAAAAAAACACTTCGTTTTCAACGTTTGCTTATCTGTGTGTGCAAAGACAGATCTATACAACGATCACTGCATTTAACAGAAAAAAACATATTCCGTTGAATACAGCAATCTCTCTGTTTGAACAAAAGAATCAGGAAGAAGAATTATCATTGGATGAAATCTTAGAAACTCCGGAGGAAACTCCGGAGGAGATGATGCTTCGAAAGGAAGAATTAAATGATTATTACAAAATGCTTGACCAGAATTTAAGTAAATTCGAAAAACAGGTGATGTATCATTATCTGAATGGAGAAACATATACAACGATTGCAAAAAAACTTGGAAAAAGTGATAAGTCCATTGATAATGCGATTCAGAGGATTCGCAGGAAGATCAGAAATGATCAGGAAAGTTAAAGTAAAGATAAGAGAAATAAAAAGAAGACTTAAAACAGATGTTTTAAGTCTTCTTTATAAAGCTGCTGACGGGAGTTGAACCCGTGACCTCCTCACTACCAATGAGGTGCGCTACCTCCTGTGCCACAGCAGCAGAACTGATTAATAATTTATCATGAAAATGATATACTGTCAATAGAATTAACAAAATAAAAGGAAAATCAAATGACAAAACAATACAGGAAAAATAAGAGAAAGATCTGTGTAGTGATATGCCTTGTTCTTTGCATGATCTCAGGCATCAAAATACAGGCAGCACAGCCAGGATATTTTGATAATCCCCAGACGGTCTATGATGAATTTGCTGGGAAGATTTATGATCGTTCATTCAAAAAGAGTTATGCATTTTTGAAAAAAAGATGAATGTTTTTGAAACATCTTCAGGAAGTAAAAAGATAGGGGTAGCGCCAAGATATTCAGGAGTGATCGTGGTTAGTAAAACATCCGATCATGTTCAGGTGATCTATGAGAAAAAGAAAGCATATGGAATTGGATGGATTGATAGAGGTTTGTATCATAAGGAAGCTATTCCATATAATGGGAATGAAAACAGTTGCTAGGAAATGGAACTTATTGGATACAAAATAAAGCTTCTGGAGAAGGAATTCGTGTACAGATCATTTTTCTGGGAAATCAGAAATATCAAGTTTCGATTTTGAATCAAAGCAAAGAAGATCACACATGGAAACTAATACGTGAGTACGATCATTTTATATCAAAAATATGAAAAATGAAAAATATCTGTCAATGGATGAAAATGGTACCTTGACAGACGATAAAATAAAAGATATGAACAACTGTTTCACAAAACCACAGAAAGAAGCAGCACAGAAGTTCTATCAATGGCAGGTAATGCGTCTTAACAATAAAAATGTATATCCGTATCGTGATTTTATGCAGTTTGATCCTGCATGGGCCAGAAAAGATTATGGAAATGTTTCGGATTACAGTGGGAAAATGGCAGCAGCAGGCTGCGGAGTTGTGGCGATCACAAATGCAGTATATGCATTGAATGGGCAATTTGTTGATCCAATGTTGTTTGCAGATTATGCAGTGGAGAAACATTACAGGATCATAGGTGCCGGAACACATGATGGGATTTTTAAGGCGGCAGCGAAGAAATTTGGAGACACATATGGGTTCACTTATATTAAGACAACTTACAGTACATCAGAAGTAAGAGAATATCTGAAAAAAGGTTGTGTAGCAATCTCGCATGTACCAGGACATTATGTAACAGTTGCTGATTTTAATCCCAAGACAAAAAAATATCTGGTCTTAGATTCTCATCCGATCAAGAGCAGACCAACCAGCTCTTTTGGAAACTGGTTTAAGAGAGAACGATTAGAGAGAGGAGGGTTGACATCATCTGCATATTATATTTATGGAGTGCCAGGACAGGCATGGAAATATGAAAGTGCAAAAGGAATACAATTTCAGAAGGATTTATTCACATTTATGATTTACATGCGTTAAAATGTAAGAAAAAATAACAAAGGATAGGGAAGGAGAAGTTAAATGAACAAAGTTAAAAAGATATTGACAACATTGATGGCAGCAACATTAACTGTTTCAACAGGATTAACATCCATGCCAATGTTTGCACATAACGTAAAAGCGGAGTCAAAGGCAGAAACAATAAGCAGTGATACGAATGATATGTCACAGTATAAGAAAATAAATGGAATCAGCAGTCAGACGGTTTTAGGAGCAGATTTTTCCCATTATCAACTGCAAAAAAATGCGTGGAAAAAAGTCTGGAAAAATTACAAAGGAATCGAAGTTTCCAATGTGTTTGAATATGTAAGATCACAGGGAATCAATACGATTTCTGTGAAAGTTGCAGTGAATCCAACAAAAGATAAAGAGGGTAATGAAAGCTATCTGTCTTTAGAAAACGCTAAGAAGACATTAAAAGAAGCCAAGAAAGCAGGATTAAAAACAAATGTTACATTGTTATATTCTGATGATATAACATATGCAGGGGGGCAGAAATTACCAGATGGTTGGGATACTGATTCAGCAGAAGAAAAGGCACTGGAGTATACAAAAAACGTCATCAAAGAATTGAAGGCAGCAGATGCAGTCCCAACGATGATCACGATCGGAAATGAAGTAAACTATAATTTCTTAAATATGAGTAGTGGAGCTGGATGGGAAGGCTTTGTTGCAATGAGCAAAATCTCGAAAATGATCAGAGAAGAAGGAATCAAACCGGCTGTTAGTGTATCGGCACCAACAACAGATGCTTCAGATATTCAATGGATCATTGGAAAATTAGGAAATGCTGATGTTGATTATGATTATATTGGAGTAAACATCTATCCGGATACACACAATGACAATTATGTAAAAACATTAAAGAATACAGTAGAAGAAAAGGCAGCAGGAAAGCAGATGATCATTTCCAGTGTCAAATGTCCATGGAAAGATTCAGAAGGAAAAGCCAGTATAACGACACAGACAAAGAGCATTTATGATTATCTTCAGGCAACGATCGATGAGAAAAATGCAGGTGGATTGATCTATAATGATGCAGATTTTGTCGGGGCATGGGACTCATTCTTTGATGAAATGGACAAGCAATGTCTTCACTTGCAATCTTTGCTTATGCACAAGGAAATCAGGTTGATGTAAGCAGCTACAAAGATCCATGGGAATATGGTGGAGATACAGGATTAAAAGATCAAAAAGTAACGATCAAAAAAGTCAAAGGAATGTCTGAGAGTTCTATCCGAGGAATGGATATTTCATCTTATCTTGCATTAAAGAAAGCAGGAGTGAAATATTATGATTATGAAGGAAATGAGACACCGTTATTAAAAGTACTTCATGATAATGGAATCAATTATATCAGGATCAGGATCTGGAATGATCCGTTTAATGCAGATGGGGAAACCTATGGCGGTGGTGGAAATGATGTTTCCACAGGTGTAGAGATCGCAAAAGAGGCAGCCCAATATGATATGAAAGTTCTGCTTGATTTTCATTATTCGGATTTCTGGGCAGAACCAGCGGTTCAGTTAGTTCCAAAAGCATGGAAAAAGGATGTAAATAATACAGAAAAGATGTGTTCAGATGTATATGATTTCACCAAAGAATCTATTCAGAAATTTAAAGATGCCGGGGCAAACATTGGAATGGTTCAGGTAGGAAATGAAATTACCAACGGACTTCTTGGAATATACTCTAACAGAGACAAAGGAGAATCTTTTAATGTCATCTGGGGAGATAAAAAGAAATCAACAGAAGTAAATAAATATTTAAAAGCCGGAATTAAAGCAGTCAGAGAATATACACCGCAGGCTTTGGTTGCATTACATCTTGAAACACCAAATGTATGGAAATACAAAACGATCATGAATACATGGAAGAGAGATAATGTGGACTATGATGTTTTAGGATCTTCATATTATCCATTCTGGTCCATTGCAGCAAAAGCAAATACGCCAAAGACATTGAAAGATGTGCAGACACTGGCCGCTTCCTATGGAAAGATGTTTGCAGTATTTGAGACAAGCTGGGTTAATAGTTTAAATGATGGAGACGGTACACCAAATTCTATCGGAGACAGTACAAATACAGGTGCATATGAAGTAGGACCACAAGGACAGGTAAATGAACTTACAGATCTTTATGATACCGTGTTATCACAGGATAATGGATAGGTACATTCTATTGGGAAGGTGCATGGATTCCGGTAAAGCAGGATGGACAAACTGGGAATATAATAAGCAGATCGCAGATCAGTATGGTACAGGATGGGCATCGAAAGGTGCACTTGGATATTTTCCAGATTCTAAAATGTATTACAAAGGAAAAGCAGCATGGGGTGGAACAAGCTGGGATAATCAGGCACTGTTTGATATTAACGGATATCCATTGCAGTCATTGAAGTTCTACAAAGATTCTGTATCCAAAGGAAAAGAGCAGATCATAGCATTGAAGATCGTTGATAAAAATGGAAAAGAAGTATATCCTACCCAGTATGTCAAAGTTGAAGTAGGAAAGACTCGCAAGATCACATTACCAAAATTCTCTGGATATTATCCAAGCAATAAGAATTACCAACTGACCGTAAAAGGTGTGAAAGAAGAAAATGCAACGCAAAGTGTTGTATATACAAGAACAGCAGCAGGACCTGCGATCAGTTATAATTACCGAGTGAAAGTTACAAAGAAAAATTATAAACTTTACAAGAATTTCAAATGGAAGAAATCCAAAACAAAAGTTTATAAAAAGACATATGTAGCAAAAT
>ENA-OQIC01001003-OQIC01001003.1-human-gut-metagenome-genome-assembly--contig:-NODE-1003-length-10735-cov-2.298737_pt1 | contig 10735 bp, 16 predicted proteins | sample MGYA00242572_ERZ504736 | MGnify/ENA primary metagenome ERZ504736 (study PRJEB26092, sample SAMD00036201) | human gut metagenome | host: Homo sapiens | study: EMG produced TPA metagenomics assembly of... | reverse complement strand
GACCGTCAATGGGGGGGATGCCATTGTTTGGAATGAGTTCCATATGTCCACGGAATTTCCAATTTATTGGGATTAATTTAAAAAAGCCACACACACTTTTTGTCCTATAAGCCGAAAAAACCTTGACAGGGCATATTAACTCTGTTAGAATAACGTGTAAAGTTTTTTAGCTTGACACCGTGAAGGAGTGAGTTGACATGGAAGAAAGAGTTTTGATTAGCTTGCTGTTAGACTTCTATGGCGCTCTTTTGACGGAGCGTCAGCGCCAATGTTTGGTTCTGCATCATGAAGATGACATGTCTTTGGCGGAGATTGCCGAGGAAATGGGCGTATCGCGCCAGGCTGTATATGACAATATGCAAAGGGCCAGACAATTATTGGAAATGTATGAAAGCAAGTTGCACTTGGTGGCTCAGTATGAAGAGCGAGAACGTTTGATGAGCGCCATGCGTAGTGAATTAGACAGATTGAAAGCAAGTGTGGGCCGGGATGAGTTCCGCACTTCCACCAATATATTATATCAATTAGTTGCACAGATGGAGGGGTAGGATGGCTTTTGAGAATTTAACCCAAAAACTGGAAGAGGCTTTGAAATCCCTAAAAGGTAAAGGCAAAATTGAAGAAGATGATCTGAAGCAAGCCCTGCGTCAAGTGCGCTTAGCCATGATTGAAGCGGACGTAAACTTAGGCGTTGTTAAAGATTTTATCAATAACATTAAAGAAAAAGCCATCGGCCAGGAAATCTACGGGAACTTGAATCCGGTACAGACGGTTATTAAAATCGTTAAAGACGAATTAACCGACCTGTTGGGTGGCGTACAGAGTGGGATTACCATTTCCTCCAAACCGCCGACAGTAATTATGCTGGTTGGTTTGCAAGGGGCCGGTAAAACGACAACGGCCGGTAAATTAGCCGTTTACTTACGTAAGAAAGGTAAGCATCCAATGTTGGTAGCTGCCGACGTATATCGTCCGGCCGCTATTAAGCAGTTGCAGGTGGTTGGTAAACAGATAGATATTCCCGTGTTTGCCGATGAAACGCCGGGTGCCAATCCTGTAAATATTGCTCGTGACGCCATCGCGGCGAGCACATCCATGCTTAAAGATGTAGTAATCATCGATACGGCCGGTCGTTTGGCCATTGACGAAGTCCTCATGACGGAATTAGTCAACATCAAACAGTCCGTACGACCTCATGAAATTCTCCTCGTTGTGGATGCCATGATCGGTCAGGATGCGGTACAGACGGCGAAGACGTTAACGAGCGCCTCGGTATCGATGGCGTAGTTATGACTAAGCTTGATGGTGACGCCAAAGGCGGGGCCGCCTTATCCATTAAATCCGTAACCGGTCGCCCTATTAAATTTATGGGTACCAGTGAAAAGATGGATGGTCTCGAAGAATTCAGGCCGGAAGGCATGGCTTCTCGAATCCTCGACCTCGGTGACTTGGGGGCTTTGATTGATAGAACCAAGGAACTGGTAAATGAGGAAGAAGCGAAAGAATTGGCCGATAAAATGCGGCGTAACGAATTCACGCTTGATGATTTCTTGAAGCAAATGAACCAAGTTCGCAAAATGGGTAAATTCCAAGATTTATTGGGATTGATTCCCGGCATGGGCAAAGTTAAAGATCAATTAAAAGATATAGATTTAGATAGTAAAGAAATTCGTCGTATTGAAGCGATTATCCAATCGATGACGCCTCAAGAAAAGACGAATCCTAAAATATTGAACGGCTCTCGCCGTAAACGCATCGCTATGGGCTCCGGCACTCGTGTGCAGGATGTAAACCGTTTAATCAAGCAGTTTGAAGAAGCTCAGAAGATGATGAAAAAATGGGATCTATGCGTAAAGGTAAAAAAGGTATGTTACCTAAACTGCCAAACTTACCGTTTATGGGTTGATCATAGAAGATATTCTTACAAGGAGGTGAAATATACATGTTAAAAATTCGTTTAACTCGCTTGGGCGCTAAAAAAGCTCCATTCTATCGTATCGTTGTAGCCGATTCCCGTGCTCCTCGTGAAGGTCGTCCGGTAGACACTATCGGTCAGTACGACGCTACTAAGTCCCCGGCTGTTATCAACATTGATGAAGAAAAAGCTTTGACTTGGTTAGGTAATGGTGCACAACCAACCGACACTGTTCGTTCCCTTTTCAAACAGCACGGTGTTATGCAGAAATTTGCTGATGCTAAGAAGTAATTCATAGAGAGGCATACTGTGATGAAAGAATTAATTACATTAATTGCGAAGTCATTGGTTAAGCAGCCTGAAGCCGTTTCTGTTACCGTGACCGTAAAAGGTGATGTGGAAGTCTATGAAGTTCACGTGGCACCGGAAGACATGGGTAAGGTTATTGGAAAGCAGGGCAGAATTGCTAAAGCAATCCGAGCTGTCGCAAAAGCAGCAGCTATTAAAGAAAACAAAAAAATATCCGTTGATATTGTCTAAAGGGTGAGAAAACATGGAAGAAATGACAGTACGTGTTCCTGTAGCTATCAAATCGAAAGTTACAGAAGGCTCAAAGCTAAGCTTATTGCCGATCTTCAGCAGCGTTTGGATCTTGTTGAACAGGACTTACAGCAAATCGAATTCCAAGCTAAACGTTTACTCAGTGAACAAGCTAAAATCGATGCGCAAGGTCTTATTCAATTACGTCAGCAGATTGAAGAAGAAAAGCAAAAACGTTTAAACTTTAAGGCGGACGTAGCAGCCAAATTAAAGGATGCGGAAAAGCTTGAACTTGGTTCTGAAATTAGTCAGGGCACTATGGAACAGACCATTACGGTTAAAGTTGGGGATGACCTCGACGCTTTAATGGGTTCTGAAATTTTGCTCGAAGACGGCAAATTGTCGCTTTCCGTAAATAATGGATCGGAATGAGCTGATTACCATAGGCGTTATTGTTGCCCCGCACGGTGTGCGGGGTGATCTTCGTATAATGCCGCAGACCGATTTTCCCGATCGGTTTTTGACGATGGATGCCTGCTACATTGATGGTAAAGAATACCACATCACATCCGCTCGTTATCATAAACAATTTATTTTGGCGACTTTTAAAGAAGTGCCGGATCGTAATGCTGCCGAATTGATGGCTCGCAAGGAAATTCAAGTTCCTCGCGACCAGTTGGTGGAATTGCCGGAAGGCCGTTACTACATTTTTGATATCATCGGTTTAACCGTGGAAGATATAAAGGGCCATGTACTGGGTACCGTGTCTGATGTATTGCAACCGGGCGCCAATGATGTGTATGTAGTCAAACAGGAAGGTCAGCCTGATTTATTATTACCTGTGTTGGAACATGTAATTTTAGATATTGATGTTGAAGCGGTAAGATTATTGCCGATCCGCCGGAATGGATTTAATAGAGCAGCCGAGACTTAGGTGAAAGGCCTTTAGGCCGGAAAGGATAATGTGATACTATGAGAATTGACATTATTTCTTTATTCCCTGAGTTCTTTGCTGCTTTTTTTGACCATTCTATTATTAAGCGAGCTATGACTGCCGAGCGCTTACTATGGAAGTAACGAATCCCCGTGATTTTGCTCACAATAAGCATAATCAAGTGGATGATACACCTATGGGGCGGGGCCGGGATGCTCATGATGGCGCCACCCATTTTTGAAGCTGTGGAGCATGTATTGGCAAAAACAGCGGAACAGGTTGATGCACCAGAATCAGCTGAAGCGAACGAACCTGCTCCAGAGCTGCGAAAACGGGTCATTTTCTTAGGTCCTACGGGCAGTACTTTTAATCAGGCCAAGGCACGAGAATTGGCGACTTACGACCAGTTGGTGCTTATTTGCGGTCATTATGAAGCGTCGATTATCGCGTGGAAGAGCATTTAATCGATGAAACGATTTCCATCGGTGACTTTGTGCTTACCGGCGGTGAACTGCCGGCCATGGTTGTGGCTGATGCGGTTGCGCGCATGATTCCGGGCGTTCTGGGGGCTGCTTCGGGGGCGATTGAAGATTCCTTCTACAGGCCTATTTTGGAAGGGCCGCAGTACACCAAACCACCGGTTTTTCGAGACTGGGAGGTTCCGGAAGTATTGCGCAGCGGTCATCACAAAAACATAGCCACATGGCGCTTACAGCAGGCCTTATTGCGTACTCGCCGTTTGCGTCCGGATTTATTGGAACGCGAACTTACAGATGATGAAAAACGGGCCATTAAAGAATTGGAAAAACAAGGTCTATGGAAACCATAAACAGGTGGAAATTTCATAGGCCTTTTTTGTATAATGTATGTAATGATAGTTTGACGGACGGCAGGCTTTAAAGGCGCTTACAGCTAAGCGACTTGATTTACCTGTTTGCCCGAAGTTTACGTTTTAGAAATGAGGACTGCTATGAACCACGCATTGCAATTACGGCCGATACTTATATGGATGCTACGAACAGCACCAATTTACAACGAGCACCGTATGTATCTCGTGAGCTGGTAGAAGTGCTCAGTGCATTGGGATGTATTCCGTTTATTTTACCGGATGTACCGAATGCCATCGGCGAAGACTATTTTGAATTATATGATGGTCTTATTGTTCATGGCGGCCCCGATGTAGATCCTCATTTATTCGGTGAAGAACCGCGTCGTGAAATCGGTATGGTGAATTATAAACGGGATGTGTTTGAGCGTGAATTGATTCAGGCTACCGTTAAGGTGCGTAAACCTATCTTGGGTATCTGTAAAGGGGCACAAATCATCAACGTAGCATTAGGCGGTGATTTGTATCAGGACATCAAAACGCAGTGCCCGAATTCGTATATTAAGCATTCCCAAAAAGCGCCCGGCGGCTATCCGACTCACAGTATAACCGTGGCCAAGGACAGCTTTTTACATGCTGTGTTAGGGTTAAATACTTTGGTCAATTCCCGCCATCATCAGGCGATTCGTGAGGTTGCTCCTTCATTGAAAGTAACGGCTACCAGTCTCGACGGCATTGTGGAAGGCATTGAAAACAATGATGCGTCCGTAGTGGGCGTACAGTGGCATCCTGAAAATATGTGGCGTGAACACGAAGATATGTATGCTCTTTTTGAAGCGTTTGTGTCAAAAGTTAAGGAACGCATGTAATACAGGAAAACTTACTTCTAATCATAACGGACTTATTTTAATAATAGCGGGCTTGAACGATAGTGAAGATGACTCATAGACTGTGATTAATTCGCTAATCTGTTTGGTCTATAGTTCTATAAATGCTATAATAAAAAGATAAATAGTTTTAGAAGGAGATTATTATGCGAATTATAGGTATAGACCCGGGCACCGCTATTTGCGGTTATGGCATTATCGACGTGGACGGCAGTCGGTTGCAACCCGTTGCTTACGGCTGTATTACAACCACGCCGCAGGACACGGATGCCATGCGGCTTGAAATATTATTCAATGATTTAAGTGATATTTTGGAAGAATACCGGCCCGATAAATTTGGCGTAGAACAATTGTTTTTTAATCGCAATGTAACGACTGCCATTGCCGTAGGACAGGCGAGGGGCGTCATTTTGTTGGCCGCCAGCCAACGGCGCATCCCTATTTATGAGTATACGCCGCTACAGGTTAAGCAGGCCGTAGTAGGCTATGGTCGTGCAACTAAAGAGCAGGTTATTTATATGACTATGAATATGCTCGGAATTCGTGAGAAAATTAAGCCCGATGATACGGCCGATGCCTTGGCCATTGCCATTTGTACTGCTCACAGCTCCCATGGCGATGACTTGCGGCGCCGTTTGCAGTTATAGGCCAAAATATTGAATTCGAATAGATTTTAGGAGGCAATAATCCATGATCGGTTTTCTTCGTGGTATCATTAATCAGATTTTTCAAGGCTCCTGTTTTATTGATGTGCATGGTGTAGGTTATCGCGTATATATTTCCGGAACCACCCGCGATGCGTTAATAGAAGGACAGGAAGCATTATTATATACCATATGAGTGTTCGCGAAGATGCGATTCAGCTCTATGGATTTGCTACACAAGACGAATATGATCTTTTTACTTTGCTGATTTCCGTATCCGGTATCGGGCCGAAAGTGGGGCTCGGTATTTTGTCCGGGCTGTCCGTGGATGGTATCAAAGTGGCCATTATGAATGGCGAATTGGGAACACTTACGAAGCTTCCCGGTATCGGTAAAAAATCGGCCGAGCGTTTGGTGCTCGAATTAAAAGATAAAATCGGTAAATTTACGACGGCACCGGCCCCTCAGGCGGCTCTTGATACGGCGGTACATGTTGCGCAAACCGGCATTGCCGGTGAGGCGGCGGACGCATTAATGGCCTTGGGCTATCGGGAATCGGAATTTGTTGATATACTCACTCAATTGGATAATGGTGAGCGAGATGTGGCGACATTGATACGCGACGTATTATCTGAATTGGGAAAGGGTAGGTAGTCATGAAAGAAGAAATACGTGTGGTTGACAGTCAAAGCCGCGTGGTGGGTAAAGAAGAACAAAGTGGCGACACTTGGCAGTTCTCTTTGCGACCGCGCTATTTGCACGAATACATCGGCCAAACGGATGTAAAAAATAATTTAAAAGTATATATTCAAGCGGCGAAAGAACGTAAAGAAGCGCTTGACCATGTTTTGCTATACGGACCGCCGGGGCTTGGAAAAACTACCTTGGCCGGCATTATTGCTAATGAAATGGGCGTAAACTTCCGCATTACATCCGGACCGGCCATTGAACGTTCCGGCGATTTGGCGGCGCTCCTCAGTAATTTACAGGACCATGATGTATTATTCATCGATGAAATACATCGTTTATCCCGTACGGTAGAAGAAGTGTTGTATTCTGCTATGGAAGATTATTCTTTGGATATTATAGTCGGGAAGGGACCGAGCGCTCGTTCGGTGCGCATCGATTTAAGACCGTTTACCTTAGTCGGCGCTACCACTAAGCTGGTGCTCTTTCGGGACCGTTACGTGATCGTTTCGGTATTATCAATCATTTGGAATATTACAAGCAGGATGAGTTGGAATTCATCGTAAAACGGGCGGCGGAAGTATTGAATACAAAGATTACCGATACCGGAGCCGCTGAAATTGCCCGTCGTTCCCGGGGAACCCCGCGTATTGCGAACCGCTTGTTGAAGCGCGTCCGCGATGTGGCGCAAGTACTGGGTGACGGTGAAATTACCAATATCATTGCCGATGATGCCTTGCAGCGTTTAGACATTGACCAATTGGGACTCGATCGGGTAGACCGGGTAATTTTAAAAACAATTATTGAGAAATTTAACGGTGGCCCTGTCGGCATCGATACGATTGCGGCGGCTACCAGTGAAGAGCGCGATACCATCGAAGATGTGTATGAACCGTATTTGATGCAATTGGGCTTTTTGATTCGCACTAGTCGTGGGCGTATGGCGACGCAGTTGGCTTACGACCATTTGGGTATTACGAATCCGAATGTTAATGCATCTAGTCAGGGGGATTTATGAGATTGAGAGCAGTAAATCGTGTAATTTTGGCAGCCGTTTTAAGCTGTTTGATGACATCGGTTGTGCCCGTTTGGGGGGCCAGTGTGACGGTCACTAAAGAAGGGTCTGAGTCGACAACGACGACTACGACGATTAAAACACCGGTAAAAGAAACTAAATCGACGACAACGGTGGTAACGAAGGCGAATAAAGATACCCATACGGTAACTACGACGAAAACTACCACGATTACTACGAAGTCGGAAAGTAAGAGTGCTGCAAAAGCTACTGATACAAAAAACAGTGCTACCGCTTCAAACTCTAAGTTTACGAAAGTGCCGGCCTTTAATACGCCACAGCAAGCTAATATTCCGGCCATTCGCGTTTTATTGGCGACGCGCAGCAGTACTTGGCCCGTAGCCGGTAGCGGCCAGTTGGCAGTGTATACGAGTAATAAATCACCATTTGCCAAGTTTGCCGCTACGGACACAGTAACAATCGGCGTTAAAAATAATAAAGTGACGGTAAACGGCAAAACTGTAGACGGTTCTGCCTATATTAAATCGTGGCAAGGCAATGTAGAAGGCACTATTTTGCTGGATAGTAAACCGTATCGCGGCGCCATTAAAATTGTGCCCACTTCGTCAGGCGGCATGATGCTCATTAATGAAGTTTCTATTGAAGAGTATTTGTATGGCGTGGTACCGGCAGAAGTATCGCCAAGCTGGCCTCAAGAAGCTTTGAAAGCACAGGCCGTCGCAGCGCGCACCTATGCTTTATACAATATGAAACAAAGTGCTGCCAAAGCTTACGATGTGCAGCCGACCACGAATCATCAGGTCTATAACGGTCAGGCAGCGGAATTTAACAGCACTACGAAAGCCGTGGATGATACCAAAGGCATGGTGGTGCAGTATAAAGGACAGCCTATTGAAGCCTTGTTCCACTCCAATGCGGGTGGTTACACGGAAAACAGTGAAAACGTGTGGGGCAGTAATGTGCCGTATTTGCGCGGCGTTAAGGATTATGCCGATTACAAGCAAAGCGGCGACAGCTTTGCCTGGACCGTTAAACTTACGCGGGCCGAAATGGAAGCGAAGTTGCGTGTAGCCGGTAAAGATGTGGGCACCCTTAAAGAAATTAAACTCAGTACCTTGCGCCAGCGTCCTATGAAGTTTAAAGATCGCGGCGTGTCCGGTCGAGTTATGACGGCGGATTTTGTAGGTAATAAAAAGACGCTTACTTTGACGGGCGAGACGATTATGAAAATATTCGGCTTGAAATCCACCTTGTTTGATTTCTACGTAAACGTGAAAGTGCCGTCTACGGCGGATAGTTTTAAAAATCCAAAAGCTTATCACACGTTTAAAAAGGCAACTGATACCGTTTCGATTCGCGGTTATGGCTGGGGCCATGGTTTAGGCCTGTCCCAGTGGGGGGCAGCGGCTATGGCGGCGAAAGCACCTACGTCGGCTAAGGATTATTACAAAACGATTTTAACGCACTATTATACGGGTGTGACCATAGATAAAGCGTATTAATTTATCTCGCATAGGTATGCATAGCTAAGCCTGATAGATGGGAAATATGCGTAATCTCAAAAAACGTATTAACTACAGTTTGAAAGAAGGAAGTTTTACCATGAAGGTAACAGATTTTGATTATGAATTGCAGGAAGAACTGATTGCTCAGCATCCGGTGGAACCGCGTGATACATCGCGTCTTATGCTCCTTGATAAGGTGACCGGTGAAGTGGCTCACAAGGATCATTTTTATGACATCATTGATGAATTATCCGACAATGATGTGTTGGTCTTTAACGATACGAAGGTAATTCCCGCTCGTTTATACGGTCATCGCCGGGGCAGTGGCGGCAAAGTAGAAGTATTGCTCCTCACGCCTTGTGGTGAAAATAAATGGGAATGCTTGGTCAAACCGGGTAAAAAATGCCCGATTGGTCAGGAATTGGTATTCGATGACCGCTTGACCGGTAAAGTATTGGATAAAACAAGCTTTGGCGGTCGTATCATTGAATTTACGGCACAGGGTGTTTTCGACGATATCATTCAGGAAATCGGCGAAATGCCGTTGCCGCCATATATCCACGAAAAATTAGAAGATAAAGACCGTTATCAGACGGTGTATGCAGTCCATGAGGGGTCTGCTGCTGCACCCACAGCAGGCCTTCATTTTACAAAAGAACTGTTAAAGCAGATCGAGGAAATGGGGGTTAAGATTGCCCATGTGACGCTCCATGTAGGGCTTGGTACCTTCCGTCCTGTAAAGGTGGAAAATGTGCAGGAGCACCATATGCATTCGGAGTTTTACATGGTGGATGCAGAAGCGGCAGAGAAGATCAACAAAGCCAAAGAACATGGAGGCCGTGTGATCTGTGTGGGAACGACGAGCTGCCGTACCATCGAATCTGCGGCGGACGAGAACGGACGCTTAAAGCCTTGCAGCGGCTGGACAGAAATTTTTATCTATCCGGGATATCAGTTTTAAGATATTAGATGGCTGATCACAAATTTCCATCTGCCGGAATCTACACTGATCATGCTGGTATCTGCACTGGCGGGAAAAGAGCATGTCATGGCAGCCTATGAAGAGGCAGTGAAAGAACGGTATCGTTTTTTCAGCTTCGGAGATGCGATGATTATTTTATAGAGGAAGAAAAACGCCATTCTATGGGGACATAGATGGCGTTTTTTTTTGACTCTGTGGAATTGAAAAAATGCATGGAAAAGAAACAAATGCTGTGATATGATGAATATGCTGTCGAAACTTCCAGCAGAAGGGAGGTGAGACTATGGATTATATTCTCCGATTCCTTGTTTCGGTTATGGCGAGTGTGGCTGGCTACTACATACGCAAGTGGTTAGACCGGAATGATAAAGACAGTTAGCCCAAAAAGAACCCCCAAGGACTGGCCTCCTTGGGGGTTCACTTTGACTATGGAATATTCTCCATTTCCTTAGCTAAGATTATGATATGCCACTTTACAAAAAAAGTCAACAGTTTTTCAAACACTGATTTATCGAATACCTCCCGGCTATCCGACATAGGATAGTCAGGAGGTGTTTTTATGATTTATGTGACAGTACCGGGAGATACCGTATCTTCGATCTCCCGTCAAAGTGGGGTTCCTGCCTGGAAGATTATTTATGATAATCAGCTGGGAGAGGAGGGAAAACTGACAGTGGGTCAGGCGCTGCTCTTATTAAAACCGCAGGAGAGCGCGGAAATTCGAGAGAATTTGTATGTGACAGGGTATGCATATCCTTTTATTGAACCTTATGTGCTGG